>Ga0255040_10000256_pt1 | contig 13270 bp, 13 predicted proteins | sample BC1_12_2_MG_FD_181711 | JGI IMG/M metagenome (GOLD analysis project Ga0255040, IMG submission 181711) | Seawater microbial communities from Strait of Georgia, British Columbia, Canada - BC1_12_2 | ecosystem: Environmental > Aquatic > Marine > Strait | place: Canada: British Columbia | collected... | reverse complement strand
GGCGAGGGATGCACACGAGATCCCCCGGTTCGCATATCGCCGTTTCACTGCCAACATCTATCTTTATCCTGCCTTCGGCAACCAGAACATATTCATCGGACTGATGGGTAAAGTTATTCCATTCCTGACCGGGTGGGTCGCGGAAGATTCCGAAGCTGAAACCTTCACACTGCCAGTCGGCTTTGACAGCCTGTAAGTCCACCGGCAAGCTGCGAACGGCTTTGTTAAATATAATAGTCAAGCCAGGAATACCATAAATGAATATATCAACTTTAGCGTTGTGCCCACAATTTCACCAGGCGGGAATAATTAGCCCCGATTTGTTGAATGACTTCCTGGTCATCGATTTCATCGGCAAACCATTGCTCGGCCGAGGCCTGGAATACGCTACGCCCCACTGCGAAGCCTTTGCAAAATTTTTGCCCCGAGGCTTGTTCGAAGCCACTTTTCAGCTCGTTTTCACTGGCACCGAGGCCGAGTATCACAACTCCACGACAAAGCGGGTCCTGTGACTCGATGACGGCTGAAATATTATTCCAGGCAGTATCTGTTTTTTGCGGTGGCAGTTTCCACCAGTCGGGAAAGACGCCCCTGGCATAGAGATTGGACAGTGCCCGGGCCAGTGTATCGTCAGTCACGACCGTATCAGCCGGCGGAATAATTTCCAGTAGTAATTCGTGACTAGTTGTTCGGCACGCCTGATACAACGCGAGCAATTTATCTTCCTGATTTTGACGCAGACACTGCTCATCGTCTGGGTGATAAAACACCAGGCATTTTACGATCTGTTCCTGTGGCCAGCTTAGCAATTCCAGGCCGACATTGTCTCCGGCTTCAAACTCCAACGGGCGCGAACCGGGACGTTCAACCGGTCTTGCTACCCATGCGCCGGTACCGGTAACACGGGCCAGCGAATCGGCGCCGTAGCGCCCGTCGATAATCACGCCGACGCTACCTGTGGTTGAATCACTAGCGGCACGCATTGCCGCTTCACAGACCAGGTTCTTAAAGGTAGTAATACGACTTCGGTCTGTGCCGTTGCGGTCGGCGATTTCCTCGAATTGAGACCGATGGTCGAAAGCCAACGCACAGACTTCTGGCCATTGTCCGAAACGGGTAGTGGCATGGTGGATGTGGTTGAAGACCGGGTCAAAGCGCAGCGGTCCATTGGCACCGCCTTGCTCGATAAACAGGTTCATCTCGTCCCATGACGGGATAGCGGGCGCACAGCCATGGCGTGAAACGACCATTGCGCCGCAGGCGTTGGCGAATTGGCAGCAGCGCTCCCAGGGTTCGTCGCGTAACCAGCCGCGTAATAGTCCACTCATAAACGCATCCCCTGCGCCTAGTGTATTGAATACCCGTACCGGAAAGCCCGGGCCTTTAATACCCTGTTCCAGGTCGTCGGGAATATACCCGGTATAGACCACGCAACCGAGCGGGCCACGCTTTAGCGCGATAATAGCCGACGTCTGTTCACGGATGTTAATCAGCGCCTGCCGGGTGTCGGTGCTGCCGCCAGCGATGTGCACTTCTTCCTCGGTGCCAACTACCAGATCGCAGTCCGGCAGAATCGATTGTAAACGCTGCGTGACGGCTTCGTTAGCGACAAACCGTTCTTCACCGGCTTCATGACCGGTCAGACCCCACAGTACTGGTCGATAGTCGATGTCGAGTACAACCGCGGTACCCGCGTCTCGCGCATAGCGTACCGCGGCCCGACTGGCAGCCTCAACATTCGGTCTTGAGAAATGGGTGCCGGTAACCACGATGGCCTTTGCCGAAGCGATAAAGCCGGCATCGATATGATCTTCTTCCAGTGCCATGTCGGCGCAGTTTTCACGGTAGAATATGTGCGGGAATGTTTCATTGTCACGAATTCCGAGGATCACCAATGCACTCAGTCGATCGGAGTCAGTGCCTATCTGCGACACATCGACACCTTCGGCCGCCAGGGTCTGGCGGATAAAACGCCCCATCGGTTCATCGCCAACACGGGTTATCACGGCTGACCTGAGCCCGAGGCGCGAGGTGCCGACGCCGATATTGGTGGGGCATCCACCGACATACTTGGCAAACGATTGCATCATTTCCAGCGGGCCGCCAACCTGCTCACCATAGAGGTCAACCGACGATCGACCAATTGTTATGACGTCGAGGCTAGGCTCAGTCACCGGTTTTTTCTCCCATATGATTGCGGGCAACGAGCCGATGACCGAGACCGACTACCAGGCTTTGAGCGAGGCACATGGGTGCGACCAGTGATCGAAATGCACGTTCTTCCTGTTGCTTGATACCAAATGCTACCGTGGCTTCCATCGCGACAGGGCTGATTGCACTGTCGGTAATACTCACGGTTGTTACGTCGCGCTGACTCTGTTCGGCCAGCAGTTCGACGACGGTCGGCGAGTAGGGTGGAAAACTCACTACGATAACCGCGTCGTTTTTCTTAATGTTTCTGGCCTGCTGCTTCAGCATTCCACCAACTCCATCCAGTAGATGAACCGAGCGCTCCAGTCGGCTAATGGCATAGGTTAAGTAAAATGCAACCGGAAAGGCGCGCCGTTCGGCCAGCACGTAAATATCATTCGCATCCGCGAGTAAATCGATGGCTCGATCGAGGTCCTCGGTCGAGGTGTGCTCGCCTAGCAATTGCAGTGCATGGATGCTCTCTTCGACTGAATCAGCCAGTACGGCTCCAGGATCTGCACCGTCGCCTTTGCTTTGTCGGCGCAGGGTTTCGATTCGATCTCTATAGTTTCCCGAGCGCGAAACCAGGACTGTGCGAAATACCTGTTGCATATCACTGAAGCCGTCAAACCCAAGCGCCTGGGCAAAACGGATCAAGCTCGAAGGCTGGACTGTCGCGCGTTTGGCGATCACGGCTACTGTCTCCAGCGCCATGTCTTCGGGGTATTCCAGAACGAACCGCGCTATCTTCTGTAGCTGCCGACTCAAAGCCGGATAATTCGCAGCTATCGCGTCCTTTAGCTCGTTAAAGGTCGTTGGTGTCATCACAATAACTTCCCTGGTTTTCATCTAAATCTCTGCCTCCCGGCGCTAAAAAATATTCATTCTAATTCTTGACAAAGAATAAATATTCGTTCTATTATGCATTCAAGAATATATATTTACAAACAAAATTTTCACCAGGACGCAAAAAACATGAGCAAAAAGATTGGTTTTATTGGTGTAGGAATGATGGGGCATGGTATTGCCAAGAACCTGCTGCTAAAGGGTTTCCCGGTGACTGCGATGGCGCATCGAAATCGTGCTCCGTTAGAGGATCTATTGCAAAAAGGTGCTCAGGAAGCAACAACTGCGAAGGCGATCGCTGAGTCTGCCGATGTCATTATTCTCTGTGTTACCGGGTCACCTCAGGTCGAGCAATGTATTTATGGTGATGATGGCGTTATGGCGGGCTGTCGTTCGGGTGCCATCGTCATTGATTGCTCAACCGCCGAACCTACTTCTACCGAGAAAATTGCCGCGGATTTGAAGGCAAATGGTGTGACTCTGGTCGATGCTCCGCTGGCGCGTACCCCGGTAGAAGCTGAAGAAGGCCGTTTAAACACCATGGTCGGAGCCGATGACGCGGTGTTCGAAGAGGTTAAGCCGGTGCTCGAGGCTTTTTGCGAAAACATTTTCCACGTTGGTGGCCAGGGGGCCGGTCACAAGGTCAAGCTGGTTAATAATTTCCTCGCCATGAGCCAGGCGGCGATGACTGCCGAGGCACTTTGCGCCTGCGCAGCTACCGGTGTTGACCCGCGCAAGTTTTACGAGGTTTTGAGCGCAGGTGGTGTTAACAGTCCGGTTTTTCAGATGATCGTGAGTAATGCGCTTGAAGGTGATTATTCTGGATTGAAATTCAGCCTCGCCAACGGAGAAAAGGACGTTCGCTACTACAACCGTATGACCGAGGCTGCCGGCTTGACTAATGCGCTGGGGCGAAATCTGCACCATTCATTCGTCCAGGGGCTCAAGCTTGGTTTTGAAGATAGCTATGTGGGGTCGCTGATCGAGGCCCAGGCAAAACTGAACAAGGTAGAGATCATTGGTAATTAATCCGAGCGCGGGGACCGAGGGGCACCCCGACTATGCACCTATAAAAGGTGTAAGCGCTCTATATACATCCCGCATGTCCCGCGAATTTTGATGAGGAAAGTAGAAATGACTAAACAACCAGCAACACAGATAGTAAAACGCAAGTCCATACGCCGAGCGCTAACCGCTGTTGCATCGGCGGTACTGGCTGCAACCATGATCCAGGCCCCGGTATCTGCCGGCAGCAAGGATCCCATTGTCATCGGTATTACGTCGGATGCCAGTGGTCAGTACGCTAATAGTGGTGCTTCCGATCGACGCGGTATGTTGATGGCAATTGCCGAATTCAACGCCAAAGGTGGTGTGCTAGGACGCAAGATCGAATATATACACATCGATACAGAGACAACCCCGGCTACCGGTAGTCGCGTGGCTGAGCGTCTGATTAGTCGTGACGAGGTGGGGTTTATGATCGGTGCGGTGAGTTCAGGTGTGGCCAACGCGATTTCACAGGTGGCGCAGAAGAATGGTGTGATTTACCTTAACACCAATTCCAGTTCTCCAACCGAATCAGGCAAGAACTGCCATCGTGTCAAGTTCGTATGGGACGGTAACGGCGCCAATTTTGCCCAGGCTGCAGTAGCCAACGCGATTAACGCCTATGGCGATAAGTGGCAGTTGATCACCAACGATTACGTCTGGGGCCATAACACTGCCAAGGCCACAAAGACTCTGGTAACCCAGGCCGGTGGAGAAATCATTGGTGAAATACTGGTTCCGCAGGGAACTCGTGACTTTTCTTCTGCGCTGCTGAAAATCCAGCAGAACAAGCCACAGGTGGTTGCCGCCGCTGTGGGTGGTGATGATCAAAAGGCCTTGCGTCAACAGGTTGCCCAGTTAGGCATGGGTCAAAAACCTGCATGGATCAACAACCAGCAAGACTGGCCGGATGTATATGGTCTGCCAGTTGAAAACCTTTTTGGTGTGTTCGGAACTACCTGGTACTACGGTCTGGATCTACCCGGGGTAGAAGACTTCGTTGCCAGATATCAGAAAATGTATCCCGACACCAAGATGAAGGTGCCTGGTAATGTTTTCTATAACGGTTACATGGCAACGTATTCACTGTTGAGTGCAATCGAGGCAGCTGGAACAACCAATAATCATGCTGTTATCAAGCAACTCGAACAGCTTAAGGTTTCCGCCAGGGACCGGATGCAGCACCACGATGCATGGATGAACCCCAAAACGCATCAGATGCAGCAAACCGTCTACCTCGCCACCGCCAATGTCGGATCTTCAAACAAGGATGATATGTTTACCATTCTGAGTAACAGCAAACCTGAATCCGTGGCGGATGCTAATGCTGAGGCTGGCTGTAAGCTTGAGTCCCTTGCCGATACTCCGGTTTACGAGCCTTAATCAGCACTCAAACGGATGATTGTGAGCTTGAAACTATAAAAACAGGTTGCGCCCGGCGGGATCTCGTCGCCAGGCGCAACGACTCACAAAACCTTTTCTGATTAAATAAAAATCCCGATGGACATCCTCCTCAACCTCGCGCCACATCTAGTCAACGGGATTGGCCTTGGCCTGCTGTTTGCACTGATTGCGCTTGGTTTCATGTTGATCGTCGGCGTCATGGAAGTCATTAACCTTGCACATGGTTCATTATTCGCTCTCGGCGCTTACTTCGCCATGATGATTATCGGTCCGGAACCTGAATGGTTCGGATCGATGGGTGAGTGGTATATCGAATTGCCGGTTGGCCTGCGCTATAGCTTTGCACTGGTGCTGGCTCCGATTCTGGTAGGCCTGGTGGGTATGCTGCTCGAGTACTGCCTGCGCGGTACCTATGGTAAAGACCCATTGTTCGGGTTATTACTGACTTTCGGCGCAGCAATGGTGATCGAGGAACTGATCCGTATTTCCTGGGGATCGGGCGAACAGGTGCTGCAAACACCACCTGCGATTAGCGGCGCTTTTATCTGGAACGACCTGATCTGGTCGAGCTACCGTTTCTTTGCCGCCGGATTTGCGATTGTTGCGATATTCATGGTGTGGCTGTTTCTGGAACGTACTCCTTACGGCGCGATTATTAAAGCCGGTGCGCACGATAGTGAAATGGTACGCGCACTGGGCATTAACCTGAGTCGCCTGCGACTCTTTGTATTTGGATTCGGTGTAATGCTAGCGGCGCTGGCCGGTATAATTATGGCACCGATCTGGGGTCTGCGGCCTCATGTCGGCGTGGATGCCGTGATCCCGGCATTCCTCATCATCGTGCTTGGTGGCGTCGGCAGTTTTGGTGGCGCGGTAATTGCCGGGGTACTGGTTGGGCTGACCGTCGGCATTACCGCTGCCTATGCATCGGAGTGGTCGTTGATGTCGATGTATCTATTGCTGATAGTCGTGATTACTTTCCGGGCACGTGGCTTATTCGGCAAGAAAAGCGTGTTGGAGAACTGACCGGATGAATACCAACGCTGGTATAAGCGCGTGGATCACGCGTCCCATGCTAATTACCTTTGCCGTGCTGGTGAGCCTGCCTTTCTGGATCGACAGCGTCGGCCTGTACCAGTACCTGGGTGTCGAAATTGTTATCTGGATGGTTTTTGCGCTGGGCTACAATCTGTTGCTCGGTTACACCGGCTTGCCTTCGTTTGGCCATGGTGCCTATTTCGGAATTGGCGCCTACGCCTTTGGATTGTCACAGTTACACCTGACACAAAGTGTCTGGCTGGGTCTTTTTTGCTCGATTTTATTCGCCGCGCTCGGTGGCGCTGCGGTGGCCGCGTTTCTGTCACACAGGCGCGGTATTTACTATGCGCTACTGACCATCGCGTTTGGCCAGGTGTTCTGGTTCCTGTCGATTAAATGGCACACGCTCACTGGTGGTGAAGACGGTCTTTTGAATATTCCTCGTCCGGATCTCGATTTTACAGTTTTCAGCGTCAGCCTGGATAGCAATCAGGCCCTGTATTACTTTGCCCTGGCCCTGTTTGTCGTCGTCGTTATTGGATTATGGCGATTGATTCATTCCCCTTATGGAACCGTGATTAAGGCGATTAAGCAGAATGAAATGCGCACCGGGTTTATTGGTTACAACGTGTGGCTATATAAATGGTCGGTGTTTACCTTGTCGGCATCGATCGCCGGTCTGGCTGGTGGCATGTTTGCGATGGCACAGGAAAGCGCTTATCCCGACGTGATGAGCCTGCATGCGTCGGGTTTCGTCGTAATGATGGTGCTGATAGGTGGCGGTATGGTCAGTTTCTGGGGTCCTGTTATCGGTGCCGCGGTTTACTTCATCGCCCGCGATATGCTGGGAGCCGCTACCGAGACCTGGCTGTTGTGGTATGGCTTGATGTTTATGGCCGTCGTGGTGTTCAAGCCGGAAGGAATTGCAGGCGCGTGGCAGAGCCTTGTTCGACGTCACGATAATTCTGCAGACGTGGAGAAAAAGCCCATAAGCGGGTAGAAATCATCATGGCACTTTTCGAAGCACAACAATTACATAAACGGTTCGGTGACAGGGTGGTGTTGGAAGAGATCAACCTGTCTTTCGAAGCTGGGCAGCTTAGTGGCATCATGGGCCCCAACGGGGCCGGCAAAACTACCTGTTTTAATGTGCTCACAGGGCGCTACAAGCCGAATCGGGGTAAGGTGTTGTTCGATGGTGAGGATATTACCGGAATGGCGCCGCGCACTATTGCCCGTAAGGGAATATCGCGGTCGTTCCAGATTATGAATCTGTTCGATGACTTCAACGTTATCCAGAATGTACTGCTTGCGGTACCACAGATACGTGACCGTGGCTTTAACATGACCCGTCGAATCGCCGCTGACAGTGGCGCGATGGACAAGGCAGCAGCGGTGCTGGAACAGGTGGGTTTGAAAGATAAAGCCTACGAAAACGCAGGTAGTCTCCCCTATGGTGATCGTCGCGCACTCGAAATTGGCGTGGCGCTGGCGACCGAACCACGACTGCTGTTTCTGGACGAACCGACTTCCGGGCTTGGAACCGATGCCACAGCGCGGTTGGCAGAGCTGGTGCTCGAGCTCAAGCAGCGTTACACCATTGTCATCATTGAGCACGATATGAAATTTTTATTCGGGCTCGCTGACAACATCGCGGTGATTCACTGGGGACAGGTTATAACCCGCGGCACACCGGATGAATTGCGCGCCAATAAATGGGTGCAATCATCCAACCTGGGGAAGCTGGCGTGATTCTCGATATCGACTCGATCGAAACCTTTTACGGCGAGACTCAGGCGCTTTTTGGCGTGTCTTTGAATGTTGAAGAAGGCGAAGTGGTCGGCTTGCTTGGCGCTAATGGTGCCGGTAAGACGACCACGTTGCGATCGATCCTGGGACTGACGCCGCCAAGCATTGGTAAGATCAGTTTTGACGGGGTCGACGTTACCCGTGAGGCAACTCATGAAATCACTCGGGCTGGCGTCGGTTGGGTTCCTGACGACCGACGCATTTTTCCGACCCTTACGGTAGAGCGTAATTTGTCGATTGCGCGTAAAAAGACTCGCTTTCGAAGCTGGAAGCTCGATGAAATGTTCGATATTTTCAGCCCGTTAGAATACCTTTTACATCGTGAATGCGAAAATCTCTCGGGTGGTGAAATGCAGATGGTTGCGATTGCACGCGCGTTGCTCGGATCGCCAGGGCTGGTGCTTTTTGATGAACCATCACAGGGGCTGGCGCCAAAAATCGTTCAGGACGTAATGAATACTATTACCCATCTCAAGCAGGAAGGTATTTCGGTGCTGGTGGTGGAGCAGAATGCGCTTAGCGTACTGCAGGTTTGTGACCGCATCTACGTTATGGATACGGGTCGAATCGTCCACCACGGTCCGGCACGCGAGCTGCTCGACGATGATGCCGAGCGCATCAGGCTGCTGGGGATATAAACTATGAGCGTTCCATTTCTCCAGGTTGATAAATTGCGTAAAGAATATACGCGTGGGTTGATTAACAAGCAGGTTACTTTTTCACTGGAAGCCGATTTCACCATCGAAGAGCCCGCGATAGTCGGCATGATGGGACCGAACGGTTCAGGAAAAACCACCTTGTTTGAACTGATTACCGGCAGCAACTTACCGAGCTCGGGAAGCGTTAAGGTGATGGGGCAGAATATCCACGATGTACGTTATGACCAACGCGACCGCCTCGCAATTCATTATCACCAGTCTTACCAGGTGCGCAGTTTCCGACGTACCCGACCGAATTTCATGATGCAGGAAGCCGGCAGTGATTATCCGATGGTGCATCTGTTCGACGAACCGCAATTCAATACCCAGGACGGATACATCGGCTTCATGCTGGATTTCTTCCGTAAGCTGCGTAGTGAGGGTCGCCTCGTGTTTGTTTGTGTGCACCCGAATGAACCGTTCCATCTGGAGATAATGCGTGAAGTTTGCGAACGCTACATCTTTGTTCGCAATGGCGGCCTGACGCTAGAAGATGATTTCGACAGGCTGACTGAAATGGATGATGTGCGAGCTTACCTCGGGCGGCTGGTCGATGCGGCCTGAGTACTGGAATTGAACAAGTTGTGATTAAATAGACGGCTCGGCATTCCCGGGCATCCCGGCGATAATTTAACAGGTAGATCGATGGTTACACTAAAAGGCAAACTGGCGTTGGTCACAGGTGCTGCAGGCGTGGTGGGTGAGGCGGTGACGCGTGCGTTTATTGAAGATGGCCTTCGTGTCGCAATGGTCGATCTGGACCGGGATCGGCTGCATACAATGGCGATCGAATTCGGAGACGATGCGATCCCACTGATGCTCGATGTCAGCAATCCGGAGCAGATAGCTGAAACCTGCGCAGGGTTGCGTCGGGATCATGGCGAGGTTGAAGTGCTGGTCAACAATGCCGGGTTGCTGAGCAACAATAAAGCCGTCGAGACCACGACAGATGAATGGCGCAAACTGATGAGTGTTAATCTCGACGGTAGCTTTTACCTGAGCCGTGAGTGTCTTCCGGGCATGCGTACTAAAAACTGGGGGCGCATCATTAATATCTGTTCACTGGCGATGAAAACGGGAGGCTTGACCGCCGGCACCGCGTACACCACTTCGAAAGGAGGCATGGGTGCACTGACCTTTTCGCTGGCGCGCGAATGTGCCGGTGATGGCATTACGGTTAACGGCATCGCACCGGCTTATATCAGGACCCCGATGGTGACTGAGCAATTGAGTGAAGAGCAGCGCCAGCAGTTGTTACGCGATATTCCGGTTGGACGTTTTTGCGAGGCTGACGAAATCGGTCACGTCGTGCGCTTTCTGACCTCGCCACTGGCTGGGTTCATTACCGGTGAGATTATCGATATCAATGGTGGCCTGCACCTGGACTAACTGCTGTGGAGAAACACAATGGCTAACATTACCCCGAAAATTAATTTTATCAATGAGCTGAGTGGCCTGTTTGATCTTGATGGTCAGGTTGCATTCGTTCCCGGTGGATACGGTGGAATTGGTGAAGCCATATCCTGGGGTCTCGCGATGCATGGTGCGAGGGTGGTGTTGGCAGGGCGCAGCCTTGAAAAAGCGGAATTACTGGCACAACAGATATCCGATGCCGGTTTCAGTGCCGAAGGTATTGCGCTTGATGTGGAATCAGTCGATGCCATTCGCGATTCGATTGACCAGGTGGCCGAGAGAAATGGTGGCATAGACATTTTGATGAACTGTGTTGGAATCCAGCGAGAAGAACCATTGCTCGAGGTTACGGAAGATGCCTTCGATGAAGTGTACCGGGTCAATCTGAAATCGGCCATGTTCCTGTCGCAGGCAGTTGCCAGACATCAGGTGGCGGGAAGAAAGGGAGGACGCCAGCTACATTTGTTGTCGGTGCGTTCCCAGCTGGGTATCCGCAATCGAGGGTATTCGGCCTATTGCAGCACGAAAGGTGGCATGGTCATGCTGATCAAACAGCACGCGATGGAACTGGCACCCCACGGTATTACTGTTAACGGAGTGGCGCCTACCTTTGTCTATACCGAAATGATTCGCCACGTAATGGAAAACCCGGAGTTTCGCGACAACCTGCTCGAACGTATACCGCTCGGTCGTATCGCGGACCCGAAGGATGTCGTCGGACCCGCCTTGTTTTTCATGTCACCCGGTGCGAGCTTCGTCACCGGCCAAACGATGTATGTCGATGGTGGTATATCATCCAGTCAGTAATTTTAATTCTGCCCCTGGCACCATCCCCATTATTTTTCAAACAGTTATCCTGTGAGGTATTTTTGCCCTGCCAGACTGTCGCCGATTTAAAAGCCATTGGTTGATAATTTTCCGCGGGAAAATTCAAATATATCTATCCACTTCCTGGCACAGATATTACATTTTTAGCCGTCATCGTCATCGTCATCATCGTCATGTTCGTAATTTCTTTCCTGGTCCCGATTTGTCTCGTTTTGTCTTAACTTACCCTTATTAAAATCTTTCGAACGCCAGATACGTTTCGCTTCATCCTCATCACCACTACGATGACATTCAACACAGTTTTCATAGTCACGAATGCCTTCTTCAACATGCTCCTCACGAATTTTTGATCGGGAGTGTTCGTGACAGCCATAGCATGTGTAGTTAGCGTAGTCGTTATCTATGTGGCAGGTTTCGCATTCGGTATCGTGGTCGCGATCGAATCTGAAGTACTTTTCATGATCGAAGGTGGCCGGTATCCAGGCATCCTGGGTGTGGCACTGCCCACAATTGCCCTTGACCTTCTGGTGTAGGTCATCGACCGGGCCGCTATGGCAACTGTCGCACTGCTTCTGCAAAGTCGATTCAAGTAAGTCGTGCGAGAAATGACTAATGGGGCGGAAAGCTTTCACGCCCTTATGGTCACTGTGGCAGGAGATACAATCATCTTCGATCAGCTCCTGGTGAAAGGCGACATTCTTCTTTTCCTTTTCGATAGCTAGACCCTTGGTGGTTATTTTGCCGATCTCTTCTACCTTGTGACAGGCAACGCACTTTGCGGGTCTGCTGCCGATAAAAGGGGTGTGGCAGGCAAAACAATCTGTAGCTAATTCGGCATGGGCATCAATGGGTTTTCCCGGGCTGATCATCAGCTGTGGGGAAAATATCGCCAGCAGTACCAGGACGGCCAGATTAACAACAATAATGAAAATGACAGTCCTGTTTTTCATTTCCATTGCCAGAACAAAAAGATGCTCAGAATGTGGGTGATTGCAAGCACGGTGAAGACCAGTGTGATCGGCAGGTGTACTGCACGCCATTTTTTCATCAGGTCGAAAGCGGTGGCATCCCAGAATAGTTTCTTTTCGATTGCCTCCTCAGACAAACCTTGTTGCGAATAGACTTCCTTCTTTTCAGCCAGGAAGCGGCGCGAGCGATCCAGCAGGTACTTGCCAGTCATGCCACTGATGACGTTGACCAACATGGCGATCAGTGCAAGCCATGGCAGGATAGTGTAAATATGAATTCCGGCATGCACCAGAATTAACCACGCTCCGATCAAGGTCAGGGTTTCATGCAGTATGAGCAGGGTTTTGGGTTTGCCAAAGCTGATTACCTTTCGCTTGCGCATAGAATAGAAGAATGACAACAGGATCAGAATAACGCCCGGTATGCCAAGCCAACGGCCGACCCAAACCAGTTCGAACTGATGTAGTAGTGCATCGAAAATGATGGTCGCCAGGATCAGCGCGCCGAACAACTTCAGGAAAGGAACTACTTCTTTACGTATGAGTGATAGTTCCATGGCTTTTCCCTAGGCGTCCAACCTCAGGTCGCTTGTTGGTGTGGAAATACACAACAGGCAGTGCCCTGGTTCGACATCAGCATCAGGTTCCTGATTATAATCGACCTCGCCAGTTTTCATTGCCGTCTGGCAGGAGCCACAACTACCTGCACGACAACCCGATTCCACTTCTATATCGTTGGCCTCGGCAAATTCCAGTAGTGAGTCGGCAGCAAAGTCCCAGGGGATGCTTTTGCCGGATCGGTCGAAGCTGACAGTAATAGGTTGGGTGGTGGCTGATGGCGCCGCTTTCTCATGTTTGATTAGTGAGGCGGGACCAAAGGATTCGTAGTAAATATCACCGCTCTCCACACCCCAGTCCTCCAGCCCGGGAACCAGGCTTTCCATCATAGGCCTGGGACCGCAGACATAGAACTGGTAGCGCATCAGTTTGAGCGTGGTGCGCAACAGTGGAATATCCACTCTGCCGTTG
>Ga0255040_10000254_pt1 | contig 13298 bp, 12 predicted proteins | sample BC1_12_2_MG_FD_181711 | JGI IMG/M metagenome (GOLD analysis project Ga0255040, IMG submission 181711) | Seawater microbial communities from Strait of Georgia, British Columbia, Canada - BC1_12_2 | ecosystem: Environmental > Aquatic > Marine > Strait | place: Canada: British Columbia | collected... | reverse complement strand
ATGTGAAGTAAAGGGATATGTATTTAAGTTCTTTCTTTTTTAAAGAGAAAGGAAAGATTAAGAGTTTTCAAATTTTTTAAAGAGAGAATTAAGAGGTTATTTGTATTGAAATTTACCTAATCCTAAATATATTTTATTTTTTCTCCATGCTTTTGATGCTTCATCAAAATCAATAAAAAAAATTATTCTACCTGATCTAAGTAACATTTTATACATACATATACCATTATTTCTTTAAACAAATACACTTTTGAACATTATTTTTTCTCTGCTACCATTACCATACCCACACCAACCCCAAAAAGCAAGACAATCAAGCTAAAGAGCTGCACGAATTCATAGAAAATCTTAAAATTAATCTTACAATTGTAATACTTATTCAGCTTTTCCATCTCAATCTTTTCCTTATCAAGGAAAGAAGCTACACAGTTTTTTATTTCATGAAACTCAACCAATTTTAGATGCTTCTCACATTCTTCAAAGTAAGAATTAACCTCAGTATTCACTCTTTTCAATTGTTTGACCATCTCTTCTGAACTAGAATTTTTGATTTCATCCAACTTTTCTAGCTTCTTTGTCCTCTTTTTCATCGTAATGATATGACAAAGTTGATCATTGAGAGCCTTAATTGGATCAAGTTCTTTCTTCAGAAGAGTTGTTTGATCTTCATTATCAACCTGAACATTCAAGAGTTCCATTTTGAGGAAATGATTCTTCTTCTCAAGTTCCCCATATTTCCTTGAAGAAACATAATCTTCATCTTCATCAGAAGATTCTGTTGAGGATTGTTCTTGAAGAAGCTTCTCCTTATGGGCTTTCGCAAGATCCCTGAGGCCTTGTTTAGTCGCCTCTTCTGATGCCCTATCCATCTCTTCAGTAGACATTTTGTATGCTTGACTAGTTGAAACAAATGATTGGCGGATATCAGATTTTCGAGGAGATGTAATGACGATGTTGATTGGCCTTTCAACATAACTTTTGATCTTTTCCATCGCTCGATCAAAAGGCAAATCCTTGACATACTCTCCACCAACATATTGCACCTCACACCCTGCTGTGATACTAGAACACGAATCAATCAACTGCTTTTCAAGAGCTCCACCAGAAGTGATTTTTGCAATTGTTGGAGTAGATTTGGTTTTATCCAAAGTAAACCCCAACTTCTTTTCGGAAATGGTGAAAGTGTGAGTAGACATGTTTGTAAAGTAGTTATTCTCTTTAAAGTTGTAGAAAATTTAACTAATTTTTCAAATTTTTTAAAGAGTAATATTATTTATTTACACCTTTGAACATTTAAAACGCCGAGTTATACTAAGTTACATTTAAGTTTTGAATTACATTTTTATTATTTATTGTAAAATTATATCACCGGTTTCATATATAAAATTAAAATATTATATATCACCGGTTTCATATATAAAATTAAAATATTATTACTAATTATATGGAAATAAAAGACATAAGAATATTTTTAAGTAATTATTTAAATCAAGAAATAATTTATATACCTAACCCGGGAAATGCAGGAGATTCCTTGATAGCATTTGGAACAATACAAACTTTTAATGAACTTGGTTTAAATTGGAAAATGGGATCAATTTCTAATGAATATCATAATAAAACTTTATTTTATGCTGGAGGAGGAAATTTGGTAGGATTATATAATAACTGTAAAAAATTTATAGAAAAAAATAAAAATGATAATAAAATTATAATTCTACCTCATACTATAAAATCAGAAGATATATTTTTATCAAGTTTAAATGATAATATAATTTTTTTTTGTAGAGAAAAAACATCATATAATTATGTTTTAAAAGTATTTAACCATAAAAAAAATGTCTATTTATCCAAAGATATGGCATTCTACATTGAAAATTTAGATAAGTATAATATAATAAAAGGTAATGGTGTATGTAATGCTTATCGGATGGATAGAGAAAAAACTAATATAAATATTCCAGAAAATAATGTTGATTTATCAAGTAAATTAAATAAATGCGGTAATACTACAAAAATAAATGTAATAAAAGATGTTAGTTTATCTATATTCGATTATTTATCTAAATTTGAAACAATTAATACAAATAGATTACATATTGCTATTGCTGGTTCTTTACTTGATAAAAAGGTAAACTTTTACACAAATAGTTATTATAAAAATAAATCTGTATTTGAATATTCAATTAATAATATTTATAAAAATACAATATTTATGACAAATATAGTTAAAATAAAAGGTTCGAACAATAACAGTATAAATGGAATATATAAAGTCCAAACTTTACAAAATGTAGATAAAAATACAAAGTCATACTATAAAGATAAACAATACCAATTATATAGATATAAAAATAAATGGAGAATTGCACATAATGGTAAAAAAGTGTATATAGAATTATCATTTTGTGAAGGTAAAGAGTGGAATATTGATGAATTAGATTTAACAAATATTGAAGAATTAGATTTAACTAATATTGATGATTTTACTTTATTTGATGTATTCTGGAAAAATAATTTAATTTACTTAATTTTATCAATTAATAATAATATATTAGATGAAAATAAATTGAATGTTTATCTAAATAAGAAAAAATTAAAATTAAAACAAAAAATTATAAAAGATACATATGAACCAACATTATTATTTATTTATGATGATAATAATGTTGATATAAATAAAGAATTATTTATTCAGGTAATTTATGATAGGAAAGAATATAGTAAAGAAATAGAAAAAATAGTAAATAAAGAAAAATCTGATTTTCTATGTTTAACAACATTATTTAGCCATGATTATAATTTATTTCCAAATTTTTATAATTATTATAAAAGGCAAGGAGTTCAACATTTTTTTATGTATTACAATGGTTTATTAAATAATAAAATAAAAGAAATATTTAATTATAAAGATGTTACATTAATAGAATGGGATTTTAGATATTGGAATCCAAAAAAATATAAATATCGTCATCATGCACAATTAGGACAGATGCATCATGCTTTATATAAATATGGTAAAGATAATTATGAATATATGATTTTTAATGATTTAGATGAATATTTATTTATACCAAATATTAAATTAGTAGAATATATAAAGTTAAATACCAATATAAATGTATTTGGATTTAAAAATATATGGGCAAAGACTAAAAGCAACCAAAAAGAATTAGAAGAAAATTTAGATATTAGCGAACCTTTCCCTTTTCGTAAAAGATCTAAATGTATATACATGGTTTCTTCAATAGAAACCATGGGTATTCATTTTAATTGTAAAATGTTAAAAAAAGAAAACCTGATCTGTGATAATTATATGTTTCATTTTTATAACTGGTGTAGAGAAAATAGATGTATTGAAACTCCGATTTCAAAAAAAATAGATTTAAAATTTTTATATAATTGAAACTTTTAGATAAAATTTGTATTTTTATAAATATTATTAATTGAATATTCAAATACAGATTTATTTTTATAATAACTATTTTGGAAAAATAGACATTTTTTATGTTTGAATACTTTTAATATATGATGATTATGTAGGTCCATTTAATGTTTTAGAATTGGGAACTATATTATAGGTAAATTTTTTATTATTTTCTAGATTTTTAATTTCTTTTTGAAAGGATTTATCACTGTTATGCTGAGCTTTAAAATTCCAAAAATCTTTTCCATTAACATTTCTGTTAAATGTTACAGCACGGTCTTTGTAGCCATATAATTCAATTGGATATAATGTTCTAAAACATTTTTCACATTTTGTACAATTGTATTTACCATCTATATTTCGCCAACAAACTCTTAAAAAATCTAAACATTTCAAGTCGTAATCTAAAATAAATTTAATTTTGGCTACTCTTGTTAAATCACCGTTATGTAAAATATTCAAAAACGACGACGAATAATTCTTATCTAATATATATTGACTTCCCCATAAATATTCATCTTTAAATAAATGTGATGACGGTATCAATATTTCTTGATATTCATTCAAACAATAAGCGATGTTAAATAGTGCTGGACCAAAAAAATAATGACCCCAATCAAACCCTTTTCCATGTTTGATTTTATTTTTGAGTTCAGTTTCGCATAATATTAACTTTTTGTTATAGATTTTTGAAACTTTTTTTAAGTTTTCTATTGTTTCGTCTAATAGTTTTTTTTGATTTTTTTTTATATCAAATCCTATAATAAATAATATGGCATCTAATTTATCTATATTCGAATATAATGTATAAAAACTATCAACACCCATAGTAAATGTCGAAATAGTTTTTTTATTGCTACTTTCAATATTATTTTTTTTTATTGGAACATCAATATTTAATTGTAAATTATTATTATTATGCCATTTTCTAAAAACTGGAACTAAATTTTGTAAATTATTTATGAAAGTTTCATCAACAGGTATTTCTGAAAATATGGTTTTTCCGGTTAAAATACAATGTGGTACGAATATTGAAATTATACCCTCAATACCTGTATAAAGATTTTCATCAGATAAAAAATTATTTGAAAATGAGTATTTTTTGCCATTATATAAATAAGTGTAAGTTATTGATTTTTTATTAATAACAGGTTTCAATATATGAATATCCATATATATATATATATATAATAAATATTCATAAAAGACCATCAACAAGAAAATGAAAACCTTAAAATATTTGGATTAAATCGGCGTTTTAAATGTTCAAAGGTGAAAATATAATATATTTTCTATCATATTATTCCAACAATTTTTACTATAAACATTTCTTTGATACCATTCATAACATTCTTTACTCATTTTATTCCATTTATTTTCATCCATTTCAGATATTTTTTGTTTAAATTCTGATGAATTATTTACTCTTAAATAATGAATATTTTCTATTAATGGTTCCATATATGATTTGATTGATACTTCAGGTGTTATGACTGGTATTGTCCCAAATGCCATTAATTCTACTTCCCTATGACATTTTGACCCATAACCCCTCAAACATAATCCATATTTTGAATTTCTTAATTTCATTAAATACTCTTCATTTGTAAATTTATGTGTTTGTCCTTCAGTGCAATGGTATTCACTTAGAACATTTTCCCAATCGTCATTAACATTTCTATATTTTTCTTGAACAGGATTTTCAAAATTACCTATAAAGATTGATTCTATATCTCTTTCATTGTAATTTAATATCCCTTTTTCATCTAATATTTGTTCAACTATTTCAGGTTTTCTAGGCCAAAAAATCCATGGTTTAACATGTTTTATTTTTTTATTTAATTCTTTGCCTTCTAGCTCTATATCGCCATTACCTAATAAAAATAGTGAAGAATTTAATATTTCTGGATTACACCATTCTAATGTAGGTCTATCATATAATAATATATTAGGATATATCCAACAATGTATGCTATCATTAACTAATTCAATGTCTACATCTTTATTATATTTTTTCATTAATCCAGGTAATTCTCTAAAACTATCATTCATATGATTACCTATACCTTCTATTGGTTGTTTCGGTATCTTTATTATCCATTTATCATTAATAATTCTATATATTATCAATAATACTTTATAGAGTTTTGCATTATTAATATGATATAATAATAAATTATTAAAATTATTAAATCTAGGATCTAAGAAATGTGTATGAATAAACTTAAGAGGTTTATCTTTATACATTACTACCCCTTTATCTGATGATATATGTGATGCTATTTTTTGAGGGCCTTCTGGTGATAAGATATATCTCCAACATTGAAGGTTATAATTTTCTCCAAATTCAAAATATGAATATTTTTTTACTAAATCTTCAATTGATGCTTGCTCAAAATATCTTGAAGTTTCTGAGTATTTTATCCAATCATCTGGTAATTCTTTAGATTTGGTCCATAAACACCCCGCATTATAATAACCAGTTTCATCAATAGTTTCTTGTTTAATAAATTGTGGAGAAACACCTAATTCTTTAGTATCATCTATATCATTTAATTCATCTAAAATTATAATATCACTATCTAAAAATAATGTGTCTTTTTCATATTCAAGTGTTTTTTTAATAATATTAGGTTTTGACATCAGGAATTTAGTGAATAAACCTTTTTGTTCCATCATCATTCGGTTTAATCCATCATATTCATCCAATTCTACGAACCATTTAATGTTTAATCTGGGGTTGGGTGTCATTTCTTCAATAGTTTGTTTTGTTTTAGTATCAGACATAATATATATAGTTTCATCTGTATGATATACGGATAATGATAATAATAAACCTTTTAATTCAAAGGCACATGGTGACGTACATATCGTGCAAAAACTTGATGGTTTCATTTATAATAATCATTACAAAATATATGTTTAAATAATATTTAAAAATAATTCTTATATACTTATAAAAATGCCTAAAGCTGAAAATGATATGGAAGAAGGGTTAACAAGACAAGAAAGTGATGTAAGGGAAAGTATATCAATTAATCACAACCCTAATATACAAATTAAAAGAAGGTGTAATATGAAAAAATGTTGTATGGTAGTTGGACTAATTACAGCTGTTACACTTGGAAATATATATATTAGTTATTTAATATATCATAATAATAATGATGGTAGTGGATGTTAAACAATGTCCTCTGTTCCATCACCTCTTTTATCTTCTCTTTAAAAAATTTGAAAACTCTTAGTCTTTTCTTTAGTATCAAAAGGAGTTACATAGCTCTTTGCCAACCAGTCTCTCAGCTCTCAGCTCTCAGCTCTCAGCTCTCAGCTCTCAGTCGTCTGTCATGGACGGTGGTGGTTTTGGCCGTGGTCGTGGTGGTGGTGGTGGTTTCTGGGATCAACCGCTCCCAGGTGGTCGTGGTGGTGGTGGTCGTGGTGGTGGTCGTGGTGGTGGTTGCGTGTGTGGCGACTCCCGCTGCGGCCATCCTGGTGTTGCCGACAGCCGCGTTGGGTGGCAGGGGCCGCCAGGGGATGGTGTAGGCCACCCTGACTCTGGATTCCTCACAAGGAACCAGCTGGACAGCCACATTCGTGGGCTGAACTACATCCCTTACTCTGGGAAGGGTCAGAAGGGATGGGGGTTTCACGAACCTGGACCGAAGATGTGGAACTGTGCCGTGTGCCGTGCTGAGAGCTTCATGCATCGAATGGAGTGCTTCAAGTGCTCTACTCCTCGCCCTGTTCTCAAGAACGTCAAGCCAGTTAAGACCGAATTCTGTGCTTGTGGTTGTGGGCAGGTTGTGGACCATGGTTCCTGTGGAACTGAGGTGTCATTCTTTGATCTCCCCATGGAGGTCTTTGTTCCACTCATCCTGAGGGGTGAGACACAGGTTCCTGGCAAGGCTAGGCCGATCGAGCATGGAACGCCATTGTCTGTCGCCGACATCTGCAGTCTGTCTCAGGTGGACAAGGGGTGTAAGGCGTTCTTCGACGAGAATGCCATCTGGCGATACTTCTTTGTCCGCGAGAAGGTCAAGGTCTACTACCCGAAGAAGGTCAAGGCCCTTACACAACAGAAGGTCCGCAATAACTCGACCATGAGTTGGACTCGCGACGAAATCCAGCAGAACCGTTGCACTCTCATCGTGAAGAACCAGACGAAGTCTATTCCGATGGATGTCTACTGGGTCACAGGCGCACAGGGATCGAGGAAGATGAGCAAGAAGGCGCCGATCAAGCCTGGTGACAACTTCATCATATCGACCTTCCCGAACCACAAGTGGTTTTGTGTTCCGACCGAGGAGTGGTTGCTTGATAACCCTTGCTCGAACGTTGGGTTCTCGTTCGTCGTGAACGTCCTTGAGCTGACAGAGCATCAGTTTGAGAAGACGAAGAAGTTGGCGTTTGTGCGCAAGTTCCATGAGCCTAAGGACTTGAAGCCCATCAAGAACGCTGAGAAGGACTATGCTTCTGTTAAGGAAGAGTACATGAAGTTTGTCCTGAACCACCAGAAGCTTGCAGGGGCCTTTCGTTCGAACCACTCGAAGAAGGAGATGATGAACAAGGAGGTTCAGAGGCTTTCGAAGACGCTCAAGGCATACCAGTGTCGACTTCAGGAGATGCAGAAGAAGGAGAAGGCCATCATGCATGCCCAGAAGGTGGTGAAGCAGAAGTGAGTGTGTTAAAAATGTGTAAAAAAATGTGTAAAAAAATGTGTAAAAAAATGTGTAAAAAAATGTGTGTTTTTTTTCTCTTTAAAAAATTTGAAAAAGTATAGTAAAAAGATACTAGTTGTTTGTAGGGCATTATGTCGTGTAGACATTTACTGGTTCAAGTCCGGTAACAACTCAAAAAAATACAATATATCCTTATTCTTAATCATTGACTTGACGAAAAAGGCACTGGCTATTTGCTTTACGCAAAAGCGTTCGATGCCCAAAGTTTAGTATTTGTTCAAAGGAGAGTTTCATTAATTTGGTCCCTTTTGAATTAAATAACGGTCTTTATGGTAGTTATTCCTTACTATTATATGAAAAAATTTAATTTATTATAATGTGATATATTGGATGTGTTATAGTTGCTTTAATGTTATATAGTTACAAGCAACAATATTGACACATGTTAACCTCGAAAGGCATTTGTAAGTGCTAAGGTAATGTAGTTGGCCCTAAAACATATTTATGTTGATAAAGAAACTTACTGTTCTACTCCTATTAAATCCCCTTTATAGCCTGTTAAATCAGGGATATACTTAAGATATATTTAAAGAGGTCAGGATATCTTCAAATGCTTAGTAAATTAACATTTTTTTTATAAAAAAAATGTTTGATACTATTAATTATTTATATATTAATAACTGTATTTAATAACTATTGATAATGAGATTAAAAGTCTCATTAAATAGTAGGTAGGGTTAAAAGCCCATAACCTTTCACACATAACATAATATCTAAATAATAATAGTATTAAAGCTACTGTTAGTTTACGTAACTATAGATGTACAACTCTATAGTTACTTCAAGAACTCAGCTCTTTAATCATGTTAACCTCGAAAACTAATAACGTCTTCTAAATTAAAGCAGAACCTACTATATGATATGGATATCCTTTAATAGGGGATAAACATTCTTAAGGTTAGGGGTCGGTAAGAATACCTAGCATTTTATAACCTTATTGATATCATATAGCACATGACCAAACATATACACTTTGTAGGAGTCGAACCTACCGATTATGAGACTTAACCCCACACTACCCCGTTAAAGTGTATGATATCTTTTTTTTATCAGTTTTCAAATTTTTTAAAGAGGATATAATATAAAATCCTTATATTATATTTTAAAAGAAGAATATAAAATTATGTTTAATCGTAGAATGATATTATAATTAATTGCCCCAATAATATTTATCGTGTTTTAATATATTCTTACGGAAGTCTGCTAATATCTTAATTAATCCAATTAATTGAACTAATTTATCATCGCTACAGGTTACAAATAATATCCCAATAAATGTTCCAATATAATACGAATCTTTCGGCCAAACCCAATCCCCATTTTGAAATTCTTTATATATATGGCCAGCGAGTAATACTAAAGTCCCAATTAATACTATATTATTTTTATTTTTAATGGAGGAATAGAGAAGATATGGAAATACTAATAAATATAAAAAAATTTTAAATGAATTCATTATATAATATTATATAATATTATAATCTGTTATCTAAATAATTTAATGAAAAAAAATGTCTAATACTACATAAAATCATAATCAATCAATGTCCATTATGATACCTATTGCGAAAGGCAAGCGCCGCCCGAAGCTCACTTTCTATCGCAACTCAAGTATCAATATAGCTCAACATGACTACAAATGTATGTAATATTAAAGTTATTGTTAGTTTCCATGATACAGATGTGCAGTCTATAACATTTCAAGAACTCAACCCTTTAACCACAATGGATTACGTATACTATTACGTGTATACGGTCCATGGTCTCCCTACTATAAGATATAATGTGCGCGGTGTTTAACAAGTATACCATTGAAAAGGATCAATGGGCGGTATATAGAGATTCAGCTTCCATTTAATAAGTGATATGAGCATCAAGTACTCTTTTCACTATATTAAACGCTCTATCGAATACCTTACTCAAGAACTGTCGATATCAAATAATATGTGTTTAAACATTACACACCTCTAGGAGTCGAACCTAGCAGTAGGGCTAATATGTCCCTACTTACCCGGTGGTATGCGATATCTTTTTAATTAGGAGTTTTCAAATTTTTTAAAGAGAAGATAAATATTATTCTTCTTCATCAGAAGAAATAAACCAAGTATGCCTTTGCGCCGGCTCACTTGGTTCATCATCTGTCATTAATTTAGTATATTCTAGATTTCTTTGCTTCATTTTCCTAATATGTTGTATTTTTTCATCACTTGTATATAAATTATCTGGTGGTTTAATAAATCCATCTGTATTAAGTGGATTAAAAGCTTCTTTTAGTTCTTTTTTTAATTCATGTAAATTATTTGTATTTACATAATGGACCAACCAATCTGATATTCTTTCATATTGTTCAATTGTATCTTGATCAATACAATTTTGTTCATGATTTTGTTCGCATTCTTTGTATAATTCATCTAATAAAAACACCTTGTCAGCTTGTTCAAGACTATATTTATTAATAATATTATTACACCCTGCTTTTAATGACATCTTTTTATTATATTATTATTTTTTATTTAAATAATAATTATTATAATAAATATAATGGATAAAAGAATATTAAACATAGATGAAATAGCATCAATAAAAAATAAACATTGGAAACAATTAGATGAACAATATAGAAAAGATCATCCTGATGAAGATATCCCTATGGAGTCAGAACCAAGTGATGAAGAATCAGATTTATGTATTGTTATAATAGAAAATAAAGAATACTATAAAGATGTAAATAATAATGTATATGAAATAAATAAAAATAACCAAATAGGTAAATTAGTTAATATATAACCATTTCCTCTTTAAAAAATTTGAAAACATCTATTAAAAAGATATCAGTTGTTGTAGGTCATATATGTGAAAATATCATATAACTGGTTCAAGTCCAGTTACAACTCAAAAAATACATCATTTCGTGGACTCTTAATCATCGGGGGCACCATAAGTTTAATTCTTATTGGATCAAGGCCCTCTTTATATCTAGTTATTTATTACTGGATATATGAAAATTTAAAGATTTATTGTTGTCGATATTGATGTTTGTGAAGTCGGGTGTGTCTATATGTTTCGAAGTATAGATGTGCCATATGGTTTCACATTACCTAAAAAAAGTATGTAAGTGCTTAGGTGACGTAGTTAAGGGTCTGTAATGTCCCTTACCCTTGAAAAAGGGTTCGTATAGAAACTTCTGATCTACTCTTGGTGTGCCCCTCAGTTCGGCTGGAGGCTCTTAATATTTGATAAAGCCGGGATATCTTCATGCTGTTGACACTTAACTGTGTTTGCGATATATAGGTAATTTTTTTTCTTTTACAATAATGAGACCTTAATATTTAAAACTAATAATTCCAATTATAATTAAGAATATAGCATATATTCTTTTTAATATATGTTTACTTTCTTTAACAGCAAATTTAGATGAGTAATATGAAGCTATTGTAAAACATAATGCTATATAAAATGATTGATATATATATTCTTTTTATTTATTGCACCTTCTTTATAAAATTGATATACAGCAAAGATACCGATTGGTGGTAATAATGCTGCTAAACTTGTTCCAATTGCTGTTTTAATATTAGATGATATACCAAATACTAATAATAATGGAACAATTAATACATCTGCACCATCTCCAAGCATACCACCAACAATACCTACAATGACACCTATTAATGTTAATAATAATATTTCATACATATAATTAAAAAAATCTTTATCTAATAAATTAATATTGATTTTTTTTTTATAAATTTGAAAATTTTAAATAATTAATTATTAGTTAAAATAAATTACTTAAAAATAAAATATATATTATAAGTATAACTAATAATATGCCATCGAAAACAACAACTGAATATAATTGTGGGATTTGTAAGTCATTTGATGAAAATACGACTGGTTCTGGACCATGTCAATTAAGTCACATTAAGAATCATTGTAAATCAACTCACCATAAAAAGAACTGTGAAATATTTAAACTAAATTTACAGATGAAAACATTTGATGATATTTTAATTGATTATCCAGAATATTTGGATGATGTAAAACAATTTGAAAATAAATTAGATTTAATTGATACAATTATATTTGATAGATCGATGATCAAAAATGTTTCTAATAAAGTAGAAGAAGTAATTCTTGATATAAATATGAACTCACATATTTCTAATCGTGAAGCACTCAAAGAAAAAATCCACGAGATCCATAATTTTCTAAGAAATAATGGTGCTGGATATGGTATGGCTGCTCTCAAAGTATTTAATATATTCTATGGCCTAAAACGTATTGAAGAAAACAATCTCTTTGATAAACTGGATTTGTCTGAAGAGTGTAAGTTTTCATTTCTGTTGGGAAAATCAAAAGGAGACGATGAAGTGCTATGTGATATTGTTTATAATACCGTTTTAAATTCCCTCAATGATAGTAAACTCAAGTATTTCCTATTTTATGAAATCCCTAGGAATATGAAAGGTAACGTATTCTCTCATTTGATAAATGAACTTGACAAACTAACTGAGATTGAAAAAACTTCCGGCGAACAATTAACTGGAAAGATTTATGAATATTTCATTGGTAGAGATAAACAAGCTATTTCAGAACTTGGGGCATACTTTACAAATCGCTTAATCGTTGAGTATATCTATAAACAATTAAATCTAGAACGCGAAGCGGATGGTTCAATTGGAACAATGGTTGATATGTTTGGTGGATCGGGTGGATTTACAACAGGATATATTAATTGGATGAAAGAAAAATATCCAGACATTGATTGGTCTTCTGAAATTAATAAGATTCATCATTATGATATGAATGAAGATGTTATTAAATCAGCAGCATTGGAGTTCTTCTGCATCACGGGTGAAGTCCCAAATATGGAACATTTACAATATAAAAACTCATTCGCAGATGAGTTTAACGATCAACAATATAAGTATTGTATTACTAATCCTCCATATGGTGGAGATAAGAATAATAAATCCGATGATGAGAAAAAAAGAGAAAAACTTAAAAAGCGTATCCAAGAAGAATTAAAAACATTAACTGATAAAAATATCATTAAAAGAAGAAATGAACAATTGAAAAAAAATGATTATCTGAATAAACTTGAAAAGAAACGTCAAGATGAACAAAAAGTA
>Ga0255040_10000252_pt1 | contig 13317 bp, 10 predicted proteins | sample BC1_12_2_MG_FD_181711 | JGI IMG/M metagenome (GOLD analysis project Ga0255040, IMG submission 181711) | Seawater microbial communities from Strait of Georgia, British Columbia, Canada - BC1_12_2 | ecosystem: Environmental > Aquatic > Marine > Strait | place: Canada: British Columbia | collected... | reverse complement strand
TAATCATGACAAAGCACCGCCTGCCGGATAAATGCTTCCTCGCCTTCCTTGAGGCTGATGGAATTAACGACGGCTTTGCCCTGAACACACTTGAGTCCGGCTTCGATCACCGACCACTTCGACGAGTCGATCATTATCGGCACGCGCGAGACATCCGGCTCGGACGCGATCAGATTCAAAAACGTCACCATCGCTTTTTCGGAGTCGAGCATGCCCTCGTCCATGTTGACGTCGATGATCTGTGCGCCGTTGTCGACCTGCTGGCGTGCCACGGCAACCGCCGCCGCGTAATCGTCAGCTTCGATAAGGCGTCGAAAAACCGCCGACCCGGTGACATTGCAACGTTCGCCAACGTTGATGAACAGGTCGTCGGGGCCGATATTGAACGGCTCAAGTCCCGACAAACGGCACTTCACCGGCAGCACCGGCACGCTACGTGGCGCACGGCCACGCACTGATTCGCCCAATGCGCGAATGTGTTCTGGTCGCGTACCGCAACAACCGCCAACCAGGTTGACGAGGCCACTGCTCGCGAATTCGCCAACCACCGCAGCCATTTCATCCGGTGTTTCGTCGTATTCACCAAATTCGTTCGGTAGTCCGGCGTTCGGGTGCGCACTTACCCGCGTATCGGCCACGCGTGCAAGCTCCGCGACATACGGCCGTAGCTCGCTGGCACCCAGCGCACAATTCAGGCCAATCATGAACGGGTTGACGTGACGAACCGAATTCCAGAATGCCTCGGTCGTCTGGCCGGACAAGGTGCGCCCCGACGCATCGGTTATCGTCCCGGAGATCATGACCGGGAGTTCGACACCGGTCGCCCGGAAGCTGCGCTTCAAGGCAACGATCGCGGCTTTGGCGTTGAGCGTGTCGAAGATCGTCTCGATCATCAGAAAATCGACACCGCCTTCGATCAAGGCACAGGCCGCGGTTTCATAGGTATCCGCGAGATCATCAAACTTGATGTTGCGAAAGCCCGGGTCATTGACGTCCGGGGAGATCGACGCCGTTCGGTTGGTCGGGCCAAGCACGCCGGCGACGAAGCGCGGGACTCCCGTCTTTGCCGTGTAAGCATCTGCCAGTTCCCGTGCGATCCTCGCCGAGGCGATATTCAGTTCGGCGACCAGCGACTCCATCCCGTAGTCCGCCATCGACGGCGCATTGGAATTGAATGTGTTGGTTTCAATGATGTCCGCGCCGGCTTCAAGAAACTGCGAGTGAATGTCGCGAATGACTTCTGGCCGCGTGAGCGACAGCAGATCATTGTTACCTTTGAGGTCACGACCGAAGTCAGCGAATCGCTCGCCGCGGTAGTCGTCTTCGGTGAGACCAAAGCCCTGGATCATCGTGCCCATGGCACCATCGAGCAGAAGAATGCGTTCATCCAGCGAGTGCATCAATAGCTCTGTTCTTTCCTTGCGATCCATCGTCTTCTTCTTACGCAGCCGCTTGCTTCGGGCGAACGCCGAGCGCGTGACATATGGCGTAGGTCAATTCAGAGCGATTCAGCGTATAGAAGTGGAACTCCTCGATGCCTTCTTTTTGAAGTGCGCGCACCTGCTCAATAGCAACACTGGCGGCAATTATCTGACAAGTGTCCTCGTCGTCGTCGAGACCCTCGAAGCGACTCCGCAACCAGTCGGGAACGCTGGCACCACACATCTTCGCGAATCGCTCTAACTGCGGGAAACGCGTTATCGGCAAAATACCGGGGACGATCGACGACTCGATACCGGCGGCAGAACATCGATCACGAAAGCGGAGGAAGATGTCAGCACCAAAGAAGAACTGCGTGATTGCCCGTGACGCGCCCGCGTCGAGTTTGCGCTTCAGATTATCGAGGTCAAAATCGGCGCTCGGGGCCTCGGGATGAACCTCCGGGTACGCCGCGACGGAGATATCGAAGTCGGCAATGTTACGCAGCCCTTCGACGAGATCGGAGCCATACGCGTAGCCGTCTGCCTGGGGGACATACGCGTCAGAACCCTTTGGCGCATCGCCGCGTAACGCGACAAGGTGCCGCACCCCCATGTCCCAGTAATCACGCGCAATATCATCGATCTCGCCGCGACTTGCGCCAACGCAGGTCAGGTGCGGCGCGGGCGTCAGCTTCGTGTCCTTGATAATCCGCTCGACCGCGGCGTGCGTGCGCTCACGCGTCGAGCCGTCGGCGCCGTAGGTAACCGAAACGAATGCCGGATCGAGATCGGCGAGCCGCTCGATCGATGTCCACAGCGTTGCTTCCATCGCCTCGGTGTTCGGCGGAAAAAATTCGAAAGACACAGACGGTCTTTCCACGGTGTTTGTTGTCATAGTCGTGTGCCTGCAGTCAGGCCGCCGCAACAACGCGGTCAGCGGGCGTTGCTACGGCGAGCAACCAGTCCGGGTTCTTGTCGGGAATTGAACGAGGCTTGGCTAGACGCATTCCCGTCGCTGACGCCCAATCGGTGTATTTTGTCTTTAGTTCTTCGATGTCCTGGCTCGCGACTGATGCGAGCAAAAGGATGCGCCCACCCGGCCGCAGCAAACGCATCGCTTCGGCAACTGCTTTCTCCGGTTGCTCGGCCGCCAACAGCACATCGTCGAGAATGATCGTGTCGAATTCATCGTCAGGGAATGGCAACGAGACCATGTCGCCCTGCCGAAGTGTGCAGTTCGGCAATCCAGCGAGCAGCATTTCCGCTCGCGCGAGCCGGCGCGCGTCTGGATCCGTATCGACGCCGACAACCCGTTGCGCACGCGACGCAAGCAGCTTGAGAAGCCGGCCCTGGCCGCAACCGATGTCCAGCAAGTCGCCCAGCGGATGGGATACGGTCAGCTCAACGAGAGCCCGGTGCAACGCGCGATCGGCATCCACCGCCGGTCTTACGTCGTCCGCGCTGCGAAGCTCGCGCAAGCGAGCCGTGTCTTTTGCGAACTGCGGCTCGTCAGCAGGCAGCAACGCCAACAGCCGACGCCGCAACATGGAATCGGCCCCTTTCGTCGGTACCCGGTAGTAAACGAAATGGCCATCTCGAAATCGCCTCAGGAGATGGACATCGCACAACTGCTTCAAGTGCTGGGACACGCGCGGCTGGCTCTGACCGGTGACGGCGGTGAGCTCGGAGACGCTGCACTCGGCCACCGCACAGAGCGACACGATACGAACCTTGATCGGGTCCGAGAGCGCCTTGAGCTGGCCGAGCAAAGTCTGGGTGGAGGGTCTCATATAAATATATAACGATTAATGCATATTTATGATGGATTAGTATATCCGAGTCGGCGACCGGCTACCACCCGCGCACGACATAAGCACCTTGCAAACTCGCATTACGTGTCCCATGCCATCGCCTGCCAACCGCGTCGGCGAGCTTCGGGCTACGCTTGGGGTGTTCCTCTCGCTTATCCTCGCTCGGCGTCCTGCCTCGCTCGCATCGGGCTCCGCTTGCTTTGGCGTCCTGCATCGCGGCGCTCCCGTCAAGCGGGACCGAGGTCCGCACGACGCTCGTGGAACTCCCCAATCCGCGCCCTCGTGCCGCACGATTGAGGCAGCGGCGGTGCTACAAACTGTAGGAGCGGCCCTTGGCCGCGATCGCGCGCAAGGCGCGCTCCTACAGATTCCCCGCCGATCGACGCCGCGATTGGCTGGTTGGGTTGATCTTGTGGGGGGCGGGTGGCCTATTGAACCGAGTCAGGACCCTGAACGACGTTATCGACAAAAAGCCGTTCGACGTCCACCGCATCAAACGTCCGCTTTCGCCCGCAATACTCGCAGATAATTTCGATAAGGCCTTCTGACGCAAGCGTCTCGCGCGCCTCCTGCTCGCCTAACATCTTCAGCACGTCTTCGGTCTTGAGCCTCGAACAACGGCAACGGAAGTTCACGGCACGAGGCCCGTAGACGCGCACATCGTCTTCGGCGAAGAGCTTGCCGATCAGTTGTATGCCGGCATCACTGTCGAAATCACTACAGCCCAGTGTCTTGGCGAGAAAATTCAGGCGATTCCAATCGTCGGGATCAATCGGATGGCCGGGAACCTGTTGCAGCAATACGCCGGCGGCAACGTCGTCGTTGGCGACCAGCGCGATATGGCTCGGCACCTGCACGGAGCGCGCAAAATAGTGCTCCAGACTTGCCGCGAGCGACTCTGCGTTGATATCGACAATGCCCTGGTAGGGCCGCTTTCCGTTGTCCACCGTTACTGCGCAATGCCCCTTCTCGATCAAGTCACCAAATGTCGAGGCAGCGGTTGTGGGCTCAGCCGCAGCCATGCCGCGAAGATCGAGTTCGCTCGTGCATTGCATAACGAGCATGCGCAGCACGCCCCTGCCCTGAATCTGCAGCGTGATCGTGCCGTCGAACTTGAGACTCTGGGCAATCAGCCCGGTCGCGGCTGCCGCGTGTCCGAGCGTTTCTACGATGAGTGCGTCGTAGTCGTGATCGCGCAACATGCGCCGCCATGATCGTGACAGATGAATGAGCGCCCCCCGAACAGGCAGCGACTCGAAACCGAACGGCAAAACGGAGTCCGCCGAGATGCCAATGTCCTGATCCACTAGCTGCCGAGTTTTTCTTTGAGTATCTGGTTTACCTGCGCCGGATTCGCCTGCCCCTTGGTTGCCTGCATGACCTGACCGACGAAGAAACCAATGAGTTTGTCCTTGCCGGCTTTGTATTCCGCAACCTGGCCAGGATTCGCCGCGATAACCTCATCGACCACGGCTCCCAGCGCCGTGCTATCGGTAATTTGTTGCAGGCCCTTCGCGTCGATAACAGTATCGGCATCACCCTCACCGTCCCACATCGCCTCAAAGACCTGCTTGGCGATTTTCCCCGAGATCGTATTGTCGTGAATACGCGTCAACAATCCGGCCAGTTCGATCGCGGAAACCTTGCTGTCGGCGATATCCAGGCCATCCCGGTTCAGCGCTCCTGACAAATCACCCATGACCCAATTGGCCACGAGCTGCGGCTTGGCTTCTGTGGCCGCAACAGCGGCCTCGAAATAATCCGCCAGCGGCCGCGAACTCGTCAGCAGATCTGCATCGTCAGGTTTGAGGCTGTACTGTTCAACGAAGCGATGTTGTTTCGCGGCAGGCAATTCCGGCAGTTGTTTCCGAACAGCCTCGACGTACTCGGCGCTGATCTCGATCGGCAGCAAGTCGGGGTCAGGAAAGTAACGGTAGTCATGCGACTCTTCCTTCGAGCGCATCGAACGTGTTTCATCTTTGTCGGAATCGTAGAGGCGCGTTTCCTGCACAACTTCGCCACCGTCTTCTATAAGATCAATCTGCCGTTCGATCTCGAAATTGATCGCGCGCTCGACGAAGCGGAAAGAGTTGAGGTTCTTGAGTTCCGCGCGGGTGCCAAGTTCTTCTTGCCCGATCGGTCGCACCGAGACATTGGCATCGCAGCGGAACGATCCTTCCTGCATGTTGCCGTCGGAAATACCGAGATATCGCACGATCGAGTGAATCTTGCGCATGTAGCCCACGGCTTCTTTGGCCGAACGCAGGTCAGGCTCGGAGACGATTTCCAGTAGCGGTGTGCCGGCCCGGTTCAGATCAATGCCCGAAGACCGATCAAGCCCCTCGTGAATGGACTTACCTGCATCCTCTTCGAGATGAGCGCGCGTAATACCAATACGCTTGTCCTTGCCGTCGGCATCCGTGATGAATAGCTCACCATGTTCGACGATGGGCAATTCGAACTGGCTAATCTGGTAGCCCTTGGGCAAGTCCGGGTAAAAGTAATTCTTGCGCGCGAACACAGAGCGCGGTGCGACAGTCGCGTCAACCGCAAGCCCGAACATCGTGGCCATATGCACGACCTCTTCGTTCAGTACTGGCAATACGCCGGGGTAGCCCAGGTCGACGAGACACGCCTGCGTGTTTGGCTCCGACCCGTAAGCCGTCGATGCGCCTGAAAAGATCTTGGACCGGGTCGCGAGCTGCGCGTGAACTTCGAGACCAATAACCACTTCCCAACCGGACCTCATTGGAAGTCCTCCGGGCAGGCCTGATGCCAGTCGGTGTGTTGTTGGTACTGATGCGAACATCGCAGCAGAGTCTCTTCCGCAAAATGCGCGGCAACGAGGTGCAGACCAACCGGCAGGTCATTGACGAAGCCACAGGGAATCGACATGCCGGGAAGGCCGGCCAGGTTCGCACCGATCGTGTAGATATCGTTCAGATACATCTGAATCGGGTCGTCAACTTTGTCGCCGAGCTTGAATGCCGGCGACGGTGCCGTCGGTCCGGCGATGACATCGACGTCTGCGAACGCTCTTTTAAAGTCATCGGCGATCAGGTGTCGCACCTGCTGCGCTTTGAGGTAGTAGGCATCGTAGTACCCTGCCGACAGCACGTAGGTTCCCGTCATGATGCGCCGCTTGACCTCGTCACCGAAGCCTTCGCCGCGGCTACGGCAGTAAAGATCCATCAGGTCTTCTGCCTTCTCCGCACGATGACCGAAACGCACGCCGTCAAACCGCGACAGGTTGGAAGAGCATTCAGCGGGTGCAACAACGTAGTAAGTCGGCACCGACAAATCGAGATTCGGCAGATCAACTTCTACCGTTGTCGCGCCCAGCGACTCCAGTGTGGCAATGGCTTCCTTCACGCGGACAGCACATTGCGCGTCGAGCCCGGCATCGAAATGCTGGCGGACGATTCCGACGCGCAGGCCCTTGATCGACTGATTGAGGCTGCCAACATAATTGGGGACCGGCTGGTCGATCGACGTAGAATCGCGCTTGTCAAAGCCCGCCATCACGCCGAGCAGCCGGGCCGCGTCTTCGGCCGTGCGGGTAATAACGCCCGCCTGGTCAAGACTCGACGCGAACGCAATCATGCCGTAACGAGACACGCGCCCGTACGTCGGCTTTATCCCGACCGTGCCTGTGAGCGCCGCCGGTTGGCGGATCGAGCCGCCAGTGTCGGTACCCGTCGCCGCGGGCGCAAAGCGCGCAGCAACCGCAGCAGCCGATCCGCCGGACGAGCCGCCCGGCGAACACACGAGATCCCAAGGATTGCTGACGGGGCCGAAATAACTTGTTTCATTCGACGAACCCATCGCGAACTCGTCCATGTTGGACTTGCCAAGAACTACGGCACCGGCGTCGGCCAGTTTTTCGACGACGGCCGCATCGTAAGGCGAAATGAAGTTGTCCAGCATCCTCGAGCCACAGGTCGTTTTAACAGCGCGAGTACAAAAGATATCTTTGTGAATGATCGGCAATCCATTGAGCGTGCCCCCTTTGCCACTTGCTCGTGCCTGGTCGGCTCGCGCTGCTGCCGCGAGCGCCTCGTCAGCCGTTACGGTGATGAAGGCATTGAGCCTGGCATCCAGCGCGCCGATTCGATCGAGCAATGACTCGGTCAACTCGACCGACGTGAAATCGCCACTGTCGAGACCCGTAGCAAGCTCCGTCATCGACTGCGCGTAGAGTTTCTGGTCCGAATCGCTCATTCGATGACTTTGGGTACGAGGTACAGGCCGCCAGAAACGGCGACCGTATTTTGTTGTAAATAATCGCGTTCGTTGGTCTCTGTGACCACATCGGGGCGCAGCCGTTGGGCCGCATCGAGCGGGTGCGCCATCGGCACGACGTCGCGCGTATCAGCCTGCGACAGCTGATCGACGAAATCCACAATTTTGGACAGCTTCTGGACGCTCTCGGCGTACTCTTCTTCGGTGAGTTTCAGCCGCGCCAGCATCGCGATGTGCTTAACCTGATCTTTGCTGAGAGACACGGGACGTTTCCGGCGTTGAATTTAAATCTGAGGGTTGAAATAACGGCCGCTTTTCGGCGGGCACGCAATAATACACGGCGCCTTGTGCAATGTCCTGCGCATTGTTAGATTACCCCGTTAATCCTGCTGCGAGACTCCGCTCCGACATGTTCAAAAATATTCTGGGTTATTTTTCCAATGACCTGTCCATCGACCTTGGCACCGCAAACACCCTAATTTACTCGCGGGGCCACGGTATCGTGCTCGACGAACCGTCCGTGGTGGCGATTCGGGAGGATTCCGGACGGGGCGGCCGTGTTGTTGAGGCGGTCGGCATGGAAGCGAAGAACATGCTGGGCCGCACGCCGGGCAACATTACGGCGATCCGGCCCCTGAAAGACGGCGTTATCGCGGACTTCACGGTCACCGAGAAGATGCTGCAGCACTTCATCAGGAAAGCACATCAGTCGCGCTATTTCCGCCCCAGTCCGCGGGTCCTGATCTGCGTGCCCTACGGATCGACGCAGGTCGAACGTCGCGCGATCCGCGAGTCCGCCGAAGGCGCCGGCGCTCGCAAGGTATACCTTATCGATGAACCGATGGCAGCCGCTATCGGCGCAGGCATGCCCGTCCACGAGGCGCGCGGCTCGATGGTGCTCGATATCGGTGGCGGAACTTCCGAGGTCGCGGTCATCTCACTCAACGGCATTGTGTATGCCGCATCCGTCAGGATCGGTGGCGACCGTTTCGACGAAGCCATCACCAGCTACGTTCGCCGCAACTACGGCATACTCATTGGCGAGGCGACCGCGGAACGCATCAAGCACGAGATCGGTTCTGCATTCCCGGGTCAGGAGGTTCTTGAGATCTCGGTCAAGGGTCGCAACCTGTCCGAAGGTGTACCGCGTAGCTTTACGCTCAACAGCAACGAGATCCTCGAAGCGTTGCAGGAACCCCTGCAGGGAATCGTCGGCGCTGTCAAAGAGGCACTCGAGCAAACGCCACCCGAACTCGGCGCCGACGTTGCTGAGCGCGGTATTGTGCTGACCGGCGGCGGCGCCATATTACGCGACATCGACAAGTTGTTAATGGAGGAAACCGGACTGCCTGTTGTCATCGCCGATGATCCGCTAACCTGTGTCGCCCGCGGCGGCGGCCGTGTAATCGAGCTCATGGACGAACACGGTCCCACCGTATTTGGCCTGGAGTGAATCACGGCCGGGTCGACTGACGACTGGGCTCTTCTTTAGCGATGGTCGATTCCCGGGGCAATAGCAGCAATCCTGCCAGGATCCCTGCACTGGGTGTCCGGACCCTGGTACTCGTCTTTGTCAGCATCTTGCTGATGTACCTCGATCATCGCGAAAATCACCTCGACGCCGTCCGCAATGGAATCGGCGTAGCGGTCTACCCCATTCAGCTCATCGTCGACGCGCCCGTTCGTTTTTGGTCATGGCTTGGTGAATCGACTACCTCTCGCGGTGATCTTCAGCGCGAAGTCGCCAGGCTTAACGCCGAGCGACTGTTGACCAACGCAAGGCTGCAACGACTCACGGCCCTCGAAGCGGAAAACGCGCGCTTGCGCGCACTGCTGGACGCACGCAGCAAAGTGCGCGACGAGGTGCGCGTCGCGGAAATTATGGCCGTCGATGCCAACCCGTACGAACACAACCTCGTTATCGACATCGGCAGTCGCGACGGCGTTTATGACGGTCAGGCCATTGTCGACGCCGACGGCGTCGTCGGCCAAGTCATCAAGACGGGACTGATGACGTCGCAAGCCGTCCTTATTAGTGACACCGATCACGCGTTGCCTGTCGAAGTCAACCGCAACGGTCTTCGCACCATTGCCGTCGGCACCGGCGAAATCGACCGTCTCGACCTACCCTTCCTGCCTAACAACGCCGATATTCGCGCCGGTGATCTTTTGGTTACCTCGGGCCTCGGCGGCGCATTTCCCGCCGGTTACCCGGTCGCCATCGTCGACACCGTCACGCGTATCCCTCAAGAGCCTTTCGCCGACGTGAATGCCAAGCCATCAGCAGCCCTGGATCAGGTTCGCGAAGTCATGCTGATCTGGTCAGCGCCCGCGACCGACGACGAGCAAGGCGATGTGGCTCCGGAGAGCGACGATGAGTAGGGACCGGGGTTCGCGCCGCCTGCCGGTGATCATCACGCTGGTCGTCGGCCTGATGCTGTCAATCATGCCGTTGCCGGACTCGATCGCGCCGTTTCGCCCCGACTGGCTGGCCCTGTTGGCAATCTTCTGGGCTATGCAGCTGCCGCGCACCTGGAGTGTCGGTAGCGCATGGATCCTCGGCCTCATTCTGGACGTTTCCTACGGTACGCTGCTCGGTCAACATGCACTCGCTTTGTGCGTCATCGTCTTTGTCACCGTGCGCTTCCACCTGCTGATGCGCGTGTTCCCGTTGTCGCAACTAACGGCGACCATATTTGCGTTACTCGCGCTGTATCAATTCCTGTTGTTCTGGATAAACGGTGTGGCGGGCGTATCGGCATCCACGTTGACATACTGGGCACCGGTGGTGACAGGGACGTTAATTTGGCCATTCCTGTACATGTTCCTGTCCGGAGTACGCTACCGGGCTCAGGCGGGAGGCTGACGTGGGCCTGTTGTTGCCGATCAAGGACCATCATTCCGAGCGCCGTCTTTTTCTCCGCAGGATCGTAACGTCCGCCGTTATTGCCGTGATGCTACTCGGCGTCGTTATCGCACGACTCGTTCAACTGCAGGTCGTCGAGCACCAACTGTTTGCCGAAAAGGCCCAGGGCAACCGGGTCCGCATCGAGCCGGTTGCGCCAATCCGCGGGCTCATTTTCGATCGCAAGGGACGCGTCGTCGCAGAGAATTTGCCGGCGTATCAACTCGAACTCATACCCGAGCAGGTCGAAAACCTTGACGACACACTCAATCGACTCGCCGCGCTGGCACTGATTGAGTTCGAAGATATCCCGCGTATCAAAGAGCTGAGCCGCAGCGGTCCGAGATTTCGACCGGTCACTCTCAAGTTTCGGCTAACAGAAGAGGAGATTGCGAACTTCGCGATCCAGCGGCCGCGCTTTCCAGGCGTCGACTTTCAGCCTCGCCTTGTTCGTCATTATCCGGACGGTGAAGCCGTCGCACATGCCGTCGGCTACGTCGGTGGCTTAAGCACGGCCGATCTGCAGAGACTCGATGCTGCTCGCTACGCGGGCACCTCCCACACCGGCAAGACGGGCGTCGAAAGCAGCTTCGAGTCGAGTCTTCATGGCGCCGCGGGTTATCGACACTTGATAACCAACGCACGCGGCCGCCAGGTTCCCGGCGACTCCAGCGACCTGCTGGACTCATTGCCGATGGACGAAAAATCGGGCCCTGGATCCAACGTGTACCTGAGCATAGATCTCGATCTGCAAAAACTGGCAACGCGCCTGCTTGAAGGCCGACGCGGCGCTATCGTGGCGCTGGACCCGCAGACCGGCGAAATACTGACGTTAGTCAGCGCGCCATCGTTCGATCCGGACCTGTTTGCCGTGGGCATGAGCATCAGCCAATACGGTGAATTGCAGAACAACCCGGACCTGCCGCTGTTTAACCGCGCGGTGCGCGGCAGCTACCCCCCGGGCTCGACCATCAAACCCATGCTGGCTCTCGCCGCTCTCGAGACGGGTGCGACGAACCTGACGCGAAAGACAGTGTGCAGGGGCTATTTCATGTTGCCCGAGACGACACACCGCTATCGTGACTGGAAGCCCGAAGGCCACGGACCGGTCGATCTGCACGACGCCATCGAGCAATCCTGTGACGTCTATTTTTACGAGATCAGCCAGGACGTCGGCATTGATCACATGCACGACTATCTTGATCGCTTCGGACTGGGCAGCAAGACCGGCGTGGACGTTGGCGGCGAGCACCCCGGACTCGTGCCATCGCGCGAGTGGAAGCGCACCTCGTTTCGCAATCGTGACGACCAACGCTGGTATAACGGCGAAACCGTGATCGCCTCGATCGGCCAGGGCTACATGCTCGCCACACCGTTACAACTGGCCGCCGCCGCGGGCGTATTGGCGACACGCGGTGTGCACTATCGCCCTCACATGGTTGCGGCGATCGAGAATCCACTTGGCGGGCAGCGCGCCCTGATTCATCCGGAAAGACTGGCCGATGTTGAGATCAGCAATACTTTCTATTGGGACAACGTCATCGAGGCCATGCATGACGTCATGCAGGGGCCGCGCGGGACGGCGAGAGCCGTCGGCTATGGCGCTCCGTACGAAATGGCGGGCAAGAGCGGTACCGCACAGGTCATCTCGATCGGGCAAGACGAAGAATACGATGAAGAAGAACTGCTGGAACGGCAACGTGATCACGCGCTGTTCATCGCCTTCGCGCCGCTCGATGACCCACGAATAGCAGTGGCGGTTGTCGTAGAAAACGGCCGCAGCGGCAGCGGCGTCGCCGCGCCAATGGCGAAGGCAATCATGGATGCGCACCTGGGGTATGGTGACAATGCCGTTGACTGACACAACCCGCTTGTTGACGTCGAAGGGCGCGCCGCTGTCGAATTTCGCCGGGTTGATGCGCCGCCTGCATATCGACGGCGCGCTGCTCGGCGGCTTGCTGCTCATTTGCGGCTTCGGCCTTTTTATACTCTATAGCGCCGTGGGAGAGAGCAACAGGCTGCTAATGAACCAGTCCGTGCGCCTGGGCGTCGCATTCGTCGCAATGATCGCCGTCGCACAGATGCCGCCGGACTTCCTCAGGCGGTGGACACCGTGGGGATACATTGCCGGCGTCATCCTGCTCGTGTTGGTGCTGATAGCGGGAGAGGTTGGTCAGGGTGCGCGTCGCTGGCTGAACCTCGGCATTCGCTTTCAGCCATCTGAGGCCATGAAGCTCGGTGTGCCGATGATGGTGGCCTGGTACCTGCACGATCGGCAAATGCCGCCCAGAGTTGGCCAGCTGGCGATCATCGCCGTATTGATCTTTGTGCCAACCATCCTGATCGCTCGCCAGCCGGACCTCGGCACGTCACTGCTGATCGCGGCATCCGGCATCATCGTTGTCATCCTGGCCGGCATGTCGTTCCGGCTGATCCTCGGTATGGCCGTTCTCGCAGTTCCCGGTGCCCTGGTCCTCTGGAATTTCATGAAGGATTATCAGAAGCAGCGGGTTTTGACGCTGCTGGATCCCGACAGCGACCCCCTCGGCGCCGGATACAACATCATTCAGTCAAAAATCGCGATTGGCTCGGGTGGTCTGTTCGGCAAGGGATGGACCAATGGTTCGCAGGCCCATCTCGAGTTCCTGCCGGAACGCGACACCGACTTTATCTTTGCCGTTCTCGGCGAGGAATTCGGACTGCTGGGTGTTTTGTCGTTGCTCGTCCTCTACATGTTTGTCATCGGTCGCGGCCTCTATATCGCCGTGCAGGCGCATGACACCTATTCCCGATTGCTGGCGGGCTCGATCAGCCTGACTTTCCTCGTGTATGTCTTCGTTAACACCGCAATGGTTACCGGTCTCGTGCCGGTCGTTGGGGTACCCTTGCCACTGGTCAGCTTCGGGGGCACCTCGATGGTGACCCTAATGGCTGGATT
>Ga0255040_10000251_pt1 | contig 13333 bp, 12 predicted proteins | sample BC1_12_2_MG_FD_181711 | JGI IMG/M metagenome (GOLD analysis project Ga0255040, IMG submission 181711) | Seawater microbial communities from Strait of Georgia, British Columbia, Canada - BC1_12_2 | ecosystem: Environmental > Aquatic > Marine > Strait | place: Canada: British Columbia | collected... | reverse complement strand
GTGGGCGTGGCGGCGCGTTTTCTTTTGGCAAGTCGCGCGCACGCATGCTCGACGAGTCGACCAATACGGTGTCCTTCGCGGACGTCGCCGGCTGCGAGGAGGCGAAGGAGGAGGTCGCCGAACTGGTCGATTTCCTGCGCGATCCGACCAAGTTCCAGAAGCTCGGCGGACGCATCCCGCGCGGTGTACTGATGGTGGGCGCGCCTGGAACCGGCAAGACCTTGATCGCACGCGCGATCGCGGGCGAAGCCAAGGTTCCATTTTTCTCGATCTCGGGTTCGGATTTCGTCGAGATGTTCGTCGGCGTGGGCGCCGCGCGAGTGCGCGACATGTTCGAACAGGCCAAGAAGCACGCGCCCTGCATCGTGTTTATCGACGAAATCGACGCCGTGGGACGCCAGCGCGGCGCCGGACTCGGCGGCGGCAATGACGAGCGCGAGCAGACACTGAATCAACTGCTGGTCGAGATGGATGGTTTCGAGGCGACCAACGGCGTGATCGTGGTCGCAGCGACCAACCGGCCCGACGTTCTCGACCCCGCGCTGCTGCGCCCGGGGCGCTTCGACCGGCAGGTCGTCGTGCCGCTGCCGGATATCCGCGGACGCGAGGAAATTCTGCGCGTGCACATGCGCAAGGTTCCGGTGGCGCCGGACGTGAGGCCCGACCTCATCGGACGCGGCACCCCGGGGTTCTCGGGTGCCGACCTCGCGAACCTGGTAAACGAGGCGGCGCTGTTCGCTGCGCGCGCCAACAAGCGGCTCGTCGACATGGACGATTTCGAGCGCGCCAAGGACAAGATCATCATGGGCGCCGAACGCCGCTCGATGGTGATGCCCGAGGAGGAGCGCAGGAACACGGCCTACCACGAATCGGGGCACGCCATCGTCGCCAAGCTCCTGCCGAAGACCGACCCGGTACACAAGGTCACGATCATCCCGCGCGGACGCGCGCTGGGCGTGACGATGCAGCTGCCCGAGGAGGATCGCTACAGCCAGGACCGCGACCGCCTGCTGAACACCATCGCGGTGCTGTTTGGCGGACGCATCGCCGAAGAAATCTTCATGCACCAGATGACCACGGGCGCGGCGAACGACTTTGAACGCGCGACGGACCTGGCGCGCCGCATGGTCACCCAGTGGGGCATGTCGGATGTGCTCGGGCCGATGGTGTACGGCGAAAACGAGGGCGAGATTTTCCTTGGCCGATCGATCACCACGCACAAGAACGTGTCCGAGACGACGATGCAGACGGTGGATAGCGAGATCCGCCGCATCATCGATGAGCAGTATCAGCTTGCGCGCAAGCTGATCGAGGACAACCGCGACAAGGTCGAGGCGATGGCCGCGGCGCTGCTCGAATGGGAAACGCTGGACGCCGAGCAGATTGAAGACGTCGTCTCGGGCCGGCCGCCGCGGCCACCCAAGCCGGCGAGCACGCAGACGCCGCCCCCGGACCCGGCCGATGACAGCGGCGCGCAGGGCGCCACCGCCCCGGCGGCGGGCTGAGCCTTCGGTCCAGGGCACGCGGCAGGCGGCACAAGGCCGCCCGCGGTTGAAGCTGCGCTGCGGGCGATTCGAGCTTGGGCTTGAGCGCCCCTTGCTGATGGGCGTCGTCAACGTCACGCCCAATTCCTTCTCGGACGGTGGGCAATTCCTCAATCGTGAGCAGGCCGTGGCGCAGGCGCAGCGCCTGGTCGAGGCCGGCGCCGCGATCGTCGACATCGGTGCGGAATCGACCCGACCGGGCGCCGCGCCGGTTTCCGAGGACGAGGAGCTGGGACGGCTCCTGCCGGTGCTCGAGGATCTGCGCGGCCTGTCGGTTCCGATCTCCGTCGATACGCGCCGCAGTGGGGTGATGGGCGCCGCGCTCGCGGCCGGTGCCTCCATGATCAACGATATCGAGGCGCTCACTGCGCCCGGCACACTTGCGGTGGTCGCGGCGAGCGACTGTGCCGTCTGCCTGATGCACAAGCAGGGTGATCCGGCGACGATGCAGCGTGCGCCGACCTACCGGGACGTGGTCGCCGAGGTGAAGGCCTTCCTCGTCGAACGGATCGCGGCGACGCGAGACGCCGGTATTGCGCTCGAACGTATCGTCGCAGACGTCGGTTTCGGCTTTGGCAAGACCGAGGCCCACAACCTGACCTTGCTGCGTCGGTTCGCGGCGTTCTCCGATCTGGGTGTCCCCCTGCTTGCCGGGCTGTCGCGCAAGTCGACCCTCGGCCGCATTACCGGACGAACGGTCGACGATCGACTCGCCGCAGGCCTTGCCGCTGCATTGCTCGCGGTGCAAGCTGGGGCGAAAATACTCCGTGTGCATGACGTGCGGGAAACCCGGGACGCGCTTGCGGTCTGGACTGCCGTGACGAACGAGCCATCATGAGCAGGAAATATTTCGGCACCGACGGCGTGCGCGGGACGGTCGGCACCGCACCGATCACGGCAGATTTTGCGCTGCGCCTGGGTTACGCGGCAGGGCGCGTACTCGCCGCAGGGCGTGCGCCGGGCGGCGGCGACCATGCCGCGGTGCTGATCGGCAAGGACACGCGGATTTCGGGCTATATGCTCGAGGCCGCGCTCGAGGCCGGGTTTTCCGCGGCCGGCGTCGACGTCCTGCTCTGCGGACCGCTGCCGACGCCGGGGGTCGCCTATCTCACGCGCGCGCTACGGCTCGCTGCCGGCGTGGTGATCAGCGCCTCGCACAATGCCTATGAAGACAACGGCATCAAGTTCTTCTCGGGCGATGGCTTCAAGCTACCGGATGCGACCGAGGCGGAGATCGAGCGGGCGCTCGAGCAGCCGATCGGTTGCAACGATGCCTCGGGTCTCGGACGCGCGCGACGCGTAGACGACGCGGCCGGGCGCTACATCGAGTTTTGCAAATCGACGGTGCCGGCGGCGCTCGACCTGCGCGGCTTCAAACTCGTGGTCGACTGCGCGCACGGTGCGGCCTATCACGTCGCGCCACCTATTTTTCACGAGCTCGGTGCCGACGTCATTGCCATCGGCAACGAGCCGGATGGATTCAACATCAACGCCGAGTATGGCGCGACCTCGCCCGACCGGATCCGCGCGGCCGTGCGCGAGCACGGGGCCGACCTTGGCATCGCGCTCGACGGCGATGCCGACCGCGTGCTGATGGTCGATGCGGACGGCCGACTCTACGACGGTGACGAGTTGCTCTACGTGATCATCCGGCACCGCGCCGCGCGTGAGGTGATCGCCGGCGTCGCCGGCACGCAAATGACCAACCTCGCGTTCGAGCAGGCGCTCGAGCGCATGGGTATCGCCTTCGCCCGCGCGCCGGTGGGCGACCGCTACGTGCTGGAACTGATGCGCACGCGCGGCTGGCTCTACGGCGGGGAAAACTCCGGCCACATCATCTGCCTCGACCGCCATACGACCGGCGACGGCATCGTCTCCGCGCTGCAGGTGCTTGCGGTGCTGCGCGAAACCGGCCAGCAGCTTTCGCAGCTCACCGACGCGCTGGTGATGTATCCACAGGTGCTAATCAATGTTTGCATGCCGTTGGATTTCGACTGGGCCGCGAACGCCGCGATCCGCCGCGCGCAGGCCGATGCCGAGCACGCGCTCGACGGGCACGGCCGGGTCCTGCTGCGGCCCTCCGGCACCGAGCCGGTGCTGCGGGTGATGGTCGAGGGCGAACCGCGCGACCGCGTCGAGCGGTCGGCCGAATCGATTGCGAGCGCGGTGCGCGGGGCGGTCGGCGGCTGAGCCACTGGCCGCGTCAACCCGCGGCGCTGGAACCCCGATGGCCAGCGTCATCAAGCCGTAATATTTGCCGTCTACACTCCACCACGCGATCGGGTCGCCCGCTGGCCCGCAAGGGGTGACGGTGAATAAAATCAATCGATTGAGAATCAACGTCGCTGTCTGCGCCGTGATCGTCGCAGCGAGCCCGCAGGCGCGCGCGGACGTCATCAAGATCGACGGTTCGAGCACCGTTTACCCCGTCACGGAGGCGGTTGCTGAGGACTTTCAGAAGTCAGTCCGCGGCAAATACCGCGTGACCGTGGGGATCTCGGGTACCGGCGGCGGATTCAAGAAGTTCTGCCGTGGCGAAATCGACGTCTCCGGCGCCTCACGCCCGATCAAGCAATCCGAAATGGAGATCTGCGCGAAGGCCGGGATCAAGTATCTGGAGTTGCCGGTGGCCTACGATGCCATCACGGTCGTCATTAACCCGGCGAACGACTGGCTGAACGCCGGCATCAGCGTGGCTGAACTCAAAAAGATCTGGGAACCCGCCGCGCAGACCAAGATCACCAAGTGGATTCAGGTCAATCCCGCCTGGCCCGACCTCCCGCTCAAGCTGTACGGGCCCGGGGCGGATTCAGGCACCTTTGAATACTTTACCGAGGCCACGGTCGGCAAAGCCAGGTCCAGCCGCGGCGATTACACGGCATCGGAGGACGACAACGTACTCGTCCAGGGCGTCAGTCAGGACAGGGGCGGGCTCGGTTACTTCGGCTATGCCTACTACGCGGAGAACAGGAAGCGGCTGAAGGCGGTTCCGGTGCTGTGGAAGGCAGGCGGGAAGGCCGTCGGACCGTCGATGGAAACTGTGATGGATGGCAGCTACCAGCCGCTCTCGCGCCCGATCTTCATCTACGTGAAGACTGCATCGCTCGATAAATCCGAGGTCAAGCAGTTCATCGAGTACTACATGAAGCACGCGCCAACCCTGGTCACCGAGGTCAAATACGTGCCACTGCCCGCACGCGCCTATGCGCACAACCTCGAGGTCATCGCCAAGCGTGTCGTCGGCACCCGGTTCGGCGGCTCGAACAAGGTGGGCTTGACGATCGACGCGCTGATGAAGATGGAGGCGAAGCTGTAGCGGGAGCGCCCGCAGGTTTTCGTCCATAATAGGCAGTCGATCTCCTGCTGATGATTTCCGTGGCTGCCGAAGACCCGTCGCCCGATCCTGCCGACGCGTCGAGCGCGCGGCTTGCCCGCCGGCGCGCCCGTGTTGCGCGCGAGCGCATCATCGAATTCGGCCTGTTCCTCGCCGCCATGGTGTCGGTCTTCACCACGCTCGGCATCGTCTACGTGCTGGTGAAGGAATCGATCGACTTCTTCCAGCATGTTTCGCTGTGGGACTTCCTGACCGACGACCAATGGACGCCGCTGTTCGACGACGCGCACTTCGGCATCATGGTGTTGCTCTCGGGCACGCTGACGAGTTCCTTCATTGCGCTCGCAATCGCGATTCCACTCGGCACGATCATCGCGATCTATCTGTCGGAATTCGCGCCGTTTTCTATCCGCGAGATCGCGAAGCCGTTTCTCGAAATGCTGGGTGGCGTACCGACGATCGTTTACGGCTACTTCGCGCTGCTGTTCGTGACCCCGCTGCTGCAGAAGATCTTCCCGGGGCTGCCGGGGTTCAATCTGCTTTCCGCCGGGATCGTCATGGGCATCATGATCATTCCCTACGTCAGCTCGATATCCGAGGATGCAATGCGCGCGGTGCCGATGAGTTTGCGCGAGGGTTCCTACGCAATGGGCGCGACCCGGTTTCAGACGGCGACCAAGGTCATCGTGCCGGCGGCGTTCTCCGGGATCGCGTCGGCGTACATTCTCGGGATCTCGCGTGCCGTGGGGGAGACGATGATCCTCGCGGTCGCCGCCGGCATGCAGCCGAACCTGACGTTTAATCCCCTCGAGCCCGCGGCGACCATCACCGCGTTCATCGTTCAGGTCGCGCTCGGCGACCTGCCGCACGGCTCGGTCGGCTACCAGACGATCTTCGCCGCCGGGCTGACCCTGCTGCTCGTGACACTGACATTCAACGTCGGCGGTTACGTGTTGCGCAAGCGCTTCCGCGAGGCCTACTGAGATGGCCTACGCACGCGACCTGAATCAGATCCGGGCGCTGATCGCGACGCACAAGCGCTGGGACCTGGTGTTCGCGCTGTGCGGGCTGCTCGCGCTGATGATCGGCGTACTGTCGTTCGCGGTGCTGTTCGTCGACATGGCGATCGACGGCCTGCCGCGCCTGAGCGCGGAGTTCTTTACCAACTTTCCGTCGCGCCGGCCGGCGCAGGCCGGCATTCTCTCGGCCTGGGTCGGTTCCTGCCTGGTGATGATCGTCACCGCGTTCTTCGCCGTGCCGCTGGGCGTGGCCTCGGGTCTGTACCTCGAGGAATACGCCTCGAAGAACTGGGTCACCGACCTGATCGAAATCAACATCACCAATCTCGCGGGGGTGCCCTCGATCGTCTACGGCCTGCTGGCCTTGGGCCTGTTCGTCTATCAGTTCGGCCTCGGTCAGTCGATCCTGGCGGCCGGGCTGACGCTCGCGCTGTTGATTCTGCCGGTGGTGATCGTCGCGACGCGCGAGGCGATCCGCTCGATTCCGCAAGGCATACGCGAGGGTGCGTACGCGCTCGGTGCGACGCGATGGCAGGTCTGCAAGGATCACGTCGTCCCGTATTCGTCGGCGGGCATTCTCACCGGCGTGATTATCGGCATGGCGCGCGCGATCGGAGAAACGGCGCCGGTGATTACCATCGGTGCGCTGACCTTCATCGCCTTCCTGCCGCCGGCGCCGCTGACGAGCGCAGCGCCGTTCGTTTCCTTCGAGTGGGTGACGTCACCGTTCACCGTGATGCCGATCCAGATATTCAACTGGACGTCGCGGCCCGAGGCGGCGTTCCATCAAAATGCCGCCGCCGCAGGATTGGTACTCGTCCTCATGACCCTGGCCATGAACGGCCTGGCGATCTGGCTGCGCTACCAGTTGAGAAAGAATCTGAAATGGTAGAGACCTCAGAACCGAACGCGGCGCAGGACGTCACCAAAGCCGAGGTGCGCAACCTCAATTTTTACTATGGTGACTTTCACGCGCTGAAGAACATCAACATGCCGGTGTACGAAAAGAACGTCACCGCGTTGATCGGTCCTTCGGGATGCGGCAAATCGACCTTCCTGCGCAGCTTCAACCGGATGCACGACCTTTATCCCGGCAACCGCTACGCGGGCGAAATCCGGCTCTTCCCGGACGATGTAAACGTGCTTGCCGCGAGCGTGGATCCGATCGAAGTGCGCATGCGCATCAGCATGGTGTTCCAGAAACCGAATCCGTTCCCGAAGACGATCTATGAAAACGTCGCCTACGGCCTGCGCGTGCGCGGCGAGTCGCGCCGCGTGGTGCTGAACGAGAAGGTCGAGGAAGCGTTGCGCAGCGCGGCGCTGTGGGGCGAGGTGAAGGACCGCTTGAACGACCTTGCCTTCAATCTGTCGGGCGGGCAGCAGCAGCGCGTGTGCATCGCGCGCGCGCTGGCGACCGACCCCGAGATCCTGCTCTTCGACGAGCCGACGTCGGCGTTGGATCCGATCGCGACCGCGTCGATCGAGGAGCTGATCCACGATCTGAAGAGCCGGGTAACCATCGTCATCGTCACGCACAATATGCAGCAGGCGGCCCGCGTATCGGATTACACCGCCTACATGTATCTCGGGGAGCTGGTGGAATTCGACGTCACCGACACGATCTTCATCAAGCCGAAGAAGAAGCAGACCGAGGATTACATTACGGGCCGTTTTGGGTGATCGACGCCAACCCGTAGTCGCGATGTCCAGTTCGGAAATTTCCCTCGCGCACGCGCTCGCACTGTATCGAACGATGGCGCGCATCCGCGCCTTTGAAAACGCTGCCGAGTCGGCGTCCAAGGGCGGCGTGGCCGCGTTCGGCGCGAGCCTCTCGCAGGCGAAGGTGCGTGGTCCGCTGCACCTGTCGACCGGCCAGGAGGCCGTCGCGGTCGGCGTCTGCGCGCAGCTGGGCGCCGAGGATTTGCTGACCTCGACGCATCGCGGCCACGGCCACACGATCGCGAAGGGCGCGTCGATCGAGCGCATGATGTGCGAGTTGTTCGGCCGCGCCACCGGGTACAACGGCGGCAAAGGCGGTTCGATGCACATCGCCGATTTCTCGGTCGGCATGCTCGGCGCGAACGGCGTCGTCGCGGCCGGAATCCCGATAGCAGTCGGCGCCGCGCATGCACTGCGCGCGCGTGACGGAAACGCACTCGTCGCTTGCTTTTTCGGCGACGGCGCGATCAACCGGGGGCCGTTTCTTGAAGGTTTGAATTGGGCGGGCATCCACCGGCTGCCGGTACTGTTCGTGTGCGAAGACAATCGCTGGTCGGCAACGACCGCGACCGGGGCGATGACCGCAGGCGAGGGCGCGCTCGCGCGGGCGCAGGCGATCGGTGTGCCCGGACTGGCGGTGAACGGCAACGACGTGTTTGCGGTCGACGCCGCCGCCGCGACGCTGACGGCGCAGATCCGCAATGCCGGCGGGCCACGCTTTCTGCATGCCGTCACCTACCGCCTGAAAGGGCATGTGTCGGTGGACGCGGCGGGCTACCGCAGCCACGACGAACTCGCGCGGGCGCTCGAACAGGATCCGCTCGAACTCGCGACGATTCGCGTCGCGGCCATCGGCGGCGATCGCGCCGCGCTTGCGGTCATTGACGCCGAGGCGAAGGCCGAAGTCGACGCGGCGGTGGCGGTTGCGGACGCCGCACCCTGGCCGCAGGAAGCGGCTGCGTACACCGACATCCAGGACACGGGAGCCGGCCGATGGCGCGAATGAACTACGCCCAGGCCGGCTGCGCTGCGCTGTACACGGCGATGCAGGAGGACGCGCGGGTGGTCACGCTCGGTGAGGACGTCGGTCGCGGCGGCGTCTTCGGCCAGTATCGCGGCCTGCAGCAGGCCTTTGGCGCGGACCGGGTGATCGACACGCCGATCTCGGAGGCGACGATCATGGGCGCTGCGGTCGGTATGGCCCTCGCCGGGCTGCGACCCGTGGTCGAGATGCGGGTCGTCGACTTCGCGCTCTGCGCGATGGACGAGGTCGTCAACCAGGCCGCCAAGGCGCGTTACATGTTCGGCGGGCAGGGCCGCGTGCCGCTGGTCGCGCGCATGCCGATCGGCATGTGGCAAGGATCGGCCGCGCAGCATTCGCAAAGCCTGGAAGCCTGGTTCGCACACATTCCGGGCCTCGTGGTGGTCGCACCGGCGACAGCACAGGACAACCATGGGCTGCTCGCGGCTGCGATCGCCTGCGGCGATCCAGTGATTTACATGGAGCACAAGGAGTTGTGGGGGCTGGAGGGTGAAGTCGAACCAGCGCGCGGCGAACGCCTGGGCGCCGCCACGGTGTGCCGCGCCGGAAGCGACGTGACCCTGGTGACCTGGTCGCGCATGGTGCACGAGGCGCTGCGCGCAGCGGAAGACGCGCAGGCCGAGGGACTGTCGATCGAGGTGATCGACCTGCGCACGATCTGGCCGTGGGATCGGGAAACCGTATTTGCGTCGGCGCGCAAGACGGGTCGTCTGCTGGTTGCACACGAGTCGGTTCAAGTCGGCGGGTTCGGCGCCGAGATCGCCGCCGCCGCTGTCGAGGCGCTCGGCGTGCGGGTCAAGCGGCTCGGCGCACCGCGCATTCCGGTCGGTTACTCGAAGCCGCTCGAGGACGTCTCGCGCGTTACGGCGGGGGCGATTCTCGGCGCTGCACGCGCGCTCGCCCCGGCGTGAAGCCGATCGTCAGCGCGGAAAGCGTCACCGAACTCGGTCCCGAGGTGCGCGGCGCGGTACTCGTCGCCGGGTCCCACGGCGGGCGGATCGCGGGCTACTACGCAGCCCGGGCCGGTGCGCATGCGGTCATCCTGAACGACGCAGGCGTCGGCAAGGAGGGCGCCGGGATCGCGGCGCTAGGCGAGCTCGAATCGATCGGGATGGCTGCGGCAACGGCTGCGCATACGAGCGCGCGCATCGGCGACGGCGCCGACATGCTCGCGCGCGGCCGGATCAGTCATGCCAACGCGCTGGCAGTACGGGTCGGCGTCGTGCCCGGCATGTCTGTAGGCGACGCGGCAGTCAGGATGAGCACCGCGCCGGCGCCACATGCTGCGCCGCGCGAGTACGCGGAGGGGCGCACGCGGCTGGCCGCTGGCCCGCCCGAAGTCTGGGGGCTCGACTCGCTCGGCCTACTCGAAGACGCCGACGCCGGCCGTATTCTCGTCGTCGGCTCGCACGGCGGGTTGCAGGGCGGGCGGCCGGAATCGGCACTCCGCGTCACCGCGCGCGCGGCGGTATTCAATGACGCCGGCATCGGCGCCGACGGCGCCGGCCTCACCCGTTTGCCCGTACTGTCTGCGCGGGGCATTCCGGCCGCCACGGTCGATTGCATGAGCACACGCATCGGCGATTGCCGCTCGATGTGGGCGACCGGGGTGATTTCGGAGGTCAACGGGGGGGCTGAGCAGCGCGGCGCGCGGCGCGGGCAGACGGTTGCCGCCTTTGTCGCTTGCGTTTCAGGGCCCGCGCGCTGAAGGCGGGGACCGGGCGCGCATTTGATCTGGATGAACCTTCGGCCGCATCCGACCGGTGTAAGCTCGCCCGCAAACGATGGAAACCATCAGCTGTGACGTAGCGATCATTGGGGCAGGCGGCGCCGGTTTGCGCGCCGCGATTGCCATTGCGCAGGCCGATCCCGGGCTTCGCATCGCGTTGATTTCCAAGGTTTATCCGATGCGCAGTCATACCTGCGCAGCCGAGGGCGGTGCGGCCGGCGTGATCAAGGCCGACGACAGCCTGGATCATCATTTCAACGACACCGTGGGCGGCGGCGACTGGTTGTGCGATCAGGATGCTGTCGACGTTCTGGTGCAGGAAGCGCCCAAGGAATTGCTCCAACTCGAGCATTGGGGCTGCCCCTGGAGTCGCGAGCCGGACGGTTCGGTGGCGGTGCGGCCTTTCGGCGGGATGAAAAAGCAGCGCACCTGGTTCGCCGCCGACAAGTCGGGTTTCCACATCCTGCATACGCTGTTCCAGACCTCGCTGCAGTTTTCCTCGATCCAGCGCTTCGACGAGTTTTATGCAACCGAGCTGTTGGTCGACGACGGCCGCTGCCAGGGCTTGACCGCGATCGAAATGCGCAGCGGGCAGATGCGCCAGTTTCGCGCGCGCGCGGTAATCATTGCCGGCGGCGGCGCGGGTCGCATGTTTCCCTTCACGACCAACGGCGCGATCAAGACCGGCGATGGCATGGCGCTCGCCTACCGCGCCGGCGTGCCCTTGAAGGACATGGAGTTCGTGCAATACCACCCGACCGGCCTGCCGAGTACCGGTACCTTGCTGACCGAGGCCTGCCGCGGCGAGGGCGGGGTGCTGCTAAACAAGAATGGCCGGCGCTTTCTGCAGGATTACAGCATGGGGCCGGAAACGCCGTTGGGCCAACCGGTGCTGAAGACCATGGAACTCGGCCCACGCGACCGCGTGAGTCAGGCGTTCTGGCATGAGCAGAAGAAGGGCAACATGGTGCCGACCCAATGGGGCGATGCCATGCTGCTCGACATGCGGCATCTGGGCGAAAAGACGATCAACGAGCGCCTGCCCCTGGTGCGCGACATGTCCATCAGCTACATGGGCGTCGATCCAGTCACCGACCCGGTGCCGGTGAGACCGGTGGTGCACTACATGATGGGTGGCATCCACAGCGACATCCGCGCCGCGACGCCGCTTTCCGGCCTGTTCGCCGCGGGCGAATGCGCCTGCGTCAGCGTAAACGGCGCCAACCGGCTCGGTTCGAACTCGCTGACCGAGTTGCTGGTATTCGGAAAACGCGCCGCCCTGAGCGCGATCGAATACCTCGCGACAGGCGCACGGCCCGGCACCGACGCTGCGCTCGAGGCAGCTGGACAGCAGGCGCAGGCGCGCATTCGCGAATTGTTCCAGCGCAGCGGTGGCAGCGAATCGATCGCCGGATTGCGCCGGGAGATGATGCAAACGCTCGAAGAGAATGCGGGCATCTATCGCAGCGGCGAGGGACTGGTGCAGGCTAACGCCAAGCTCGCCGAGCTGCGCCGGCGCTACGCAAATATCGAGTTGCACGACAAGTCCAATGTCTACAACACCGATCTGCTGCAGGCGCTCGAGCTGGGGTCGATGCTCGATTGCGCGGAGGCGGTGACGGTGAGCGCGCTGGAACGCAAGGAATCGCGCGGCGCGCACCAGCGGCTCGATTTCGTTGAACGCGATGATGCGCGTTACCTAAAGCATTCGCTCGCCCACTATCAGGGCAGCGGGGTGCCGCGCATCGAGTACCTCGACGTCGTGATCACCAAATCGCAACCCGGCGTGCGCGACTACTCCGGAGACCACGAATGAGCGAGCGCGCGGTCGAACTCGAAGTGCTGCGCTACAACCCGGAAACCGATAGCGCGCCGCATTTCCAGCGCTATGCCGCGAACTGCCGCGAGGAATGGGTGGTGCTCGATGCGCTGAACTTCGTCAAGGAAAACCTCGATCCGACCCTAAGCTACCGCTGGTCCTGCCACATGGCGGTGTGCGGCAGCTGCGGCATGATGATCAATGGCGAGCCCAAGCTCGCCTGCAAGGCGTTCCTGCGCGATTACCCTGGCGTGATTCGCGTCGAGCCGCTGGCACACTTTCCGATCGAGCGTGATCTGGTGACGGTGATCGATGACTTCGTCGCCAAGCTGACCCGGGTCAAGCCCTATCTGATTCCGAAGGAAGTGAGGTCCCTGGACGCGGGTGAATACCGGCAGACGCCGGCCCAGCTCAAGCGCTACAAGCAGTTCACGCTCTGCATCAATTGCATGCTGTGTTATGCCGCGTGCCCGGAATACGGACTGATTCCGACGTTCATCGGCCCGGCCGCGATCTCGCTCGCCCACCGCTACAACCAGGATTCGCGGGACGGCGGGCGCGCGCAACGCGAGGAGGAAATCGCGGCAACCGAAGGCGTATGGGAGTGTTCATTTACCGGCGCCTGCTCCGAGGTCTGTCCCGAGCACGTGGATCCGGCCGCGGCCCTGCAGCAGGTGAAGATCAAGAGCACCATCGACTGGTACCTCGCGCATACGATGCCATGGCTGACCAGATGACCCGCAAACCCTACCTGCGCGAGGTACCGCGGCTGCGCTGGTTCTTCCGCCACCCGCGCTACCTGCGCTACCTGGCGCGCGAGCTGACCTGTCTGTTCATCGGCGCGTATACGCTGCTGCTCGTGGTGGGGCTGACGCGGCTGGCGCAGGGGCCCGACGCCTACGCGGCCTTCCTCGACGCGCTCGGCTCGCCGGTCGGGATCGCATTCCACCTGCTGGCACTCGGATTCTCCGTCTATCACAGCATCACCTGGTTCAATCTCACGCCCAAGGCGCTGCCGGTGCAGATCGGGGACCGCTTCGTACCGGATGGCGTGATCGCGGGCGCGCATTACGCCGGCTGGGCGCTGGCGTCGCTCGTCGTGTTTTGAACCAGGTGATGCTGTGATA
>Ga0255040_10000250_pt1 | contig 13333 bp, 12 predicted proteins | sample BC1_12_2_MG_FD_181711 | JGI IMG/M metagenome (GOLD analysis project Ga0255040, IMG submission 181711) | Seawater microbial communities from Strait of Georgia, British Columbia, Canada - BC1_12_2 | ecosystem: Environmental > Aquatic > Marine > Strait | place: Canada: British Columbia | collected... | reverse complement strand
GTGGTCAGAGAGCGTTTGGACCCTGTCAACTCCGGCAGTTCCGCACCAGCGTTTTTGAGCAAATGGAAGATCCATGCTAATGGTTAGAATTTCCACATCGTCGCCCAAGCGACCTGCTTCATCATTGAATCTCCGGGTCTCCATGTCACACACCGGCGTGTCGAGAGATGGCACGGAGGAAACTATGCAGACTTTGCCTCGGAATGAGTCGAAGCTTACCGGATTCAGATCATTGTCTATGGCCACAAAGTCAGGAGCCCTATCTCCAACTTGTAGCTCGGTACCCATAATGGTAATCGGGTTACCTTTCATGGTTACTAGGCCATCACGTTCTTGCATGTGAGTCTCCTTGTTGGTGCTGGGAATCGATCTTTTCTGGGCGCCCCCCGCGCCATGCGGATGACGAAAGATTTGGGAGACATCCTGAATAGTTCTTGGATGAGTTTTTCTCAAGACGCTTGAGAAATATGCTTTAATAGTAAGTCACACTCAGACCCCGGTCAAGGTTTAGGTGGGTCAGAGAATCAAGAAATGATACTTTTAGCAACATTCTTGTGAAGAGCTTCCTTTCTGGATCTGAACAAACGTTTGTCACGTTTTCTCGACTGCCGCGCAACCTCCAGAAAATAGGATAGTATCCTGAGATCCTCTGAGATATCTCTCCCCATTTTTTGGGCTCCGTCTATTTTGGCCAAAACGGCGACAAGTCCATAGAGATGTAAACTGAGATTGGTAATCCGACGTAAGAAAAACTGCTCATTTTGGATCTTTTTGCCATATATCAAAAGGCCAGCGTGCAACAACCAGCGTACACTTCGTCCATTTGCTTTGGCAAGACGGGCCGCACGGTTCATGACTCTTTGATGAAATCGTAGTTTCCAATCAGCTTTACCAAACAGACCCTTTAGCAGAAATACTAACTTGGAGGTGGTGGAGGGGTGGACTGCTTTCATGTGTTTGTTAAGGTTGCGTAAGACGAACAGGGGGGGATAGATGGAGTGGATCTCTGTGGTTCCCTCAAAAATGGTAGTTACCCTGAAATCTCTCAATCTCTTCTCATAGGGCTGGGTGGCAAGGTACCCTGAACCGCCTGCCACTTGGAGAGCATCATAAATTGTATTCCACGCCCTGGTGGTGCCGAATAATTTGCAGTGGGAACTCTCAATGGCAATCCGGGCTTGAGGATGATCCTCTAACATTCCAGCTGTGAAAGCTGTCATGGCTGAGGCCACGTAACTGTCAACCTTGGCCTGCACCATCTTTTCTTGAATGAGTTCAAAGCTATTGATCTCCACTCCAAACTGTCTCCTGCGTGCAGACTGTTTTTCCATGTCCCGCATCGACTGGTTCATGGCGCCAACAGATCCTGCGCCGAGGGCTAGTCTGCCGTAATTAAGGATACTCATGGCGACCTTGAATCCCTCTCCCGGCTGACCTAGGAGATTTTCCACTGGTACCCTGACGTCCTTGAATTGAATGGCTGCCGTAGAACTTGCCTTGAGTCCCATTTTGGGCATATCTTTACCAATTTTCACTCCATCCCAAGTGGTCTCTACGATGAAAGAACCCATGAAACCTGGCTTTTCCGAATCAAGCTGGGCAAAAACCGTAAGACCACCAGCGTAGTTTGCGTTGGTAATATATGTCTTTTGACCATTCAAAATGTAGTATTTACCATCCTCGGAGAGAACAGCTTTACTTTCGATATGTTTGGCATCCGAGCCTATTTTCGGTTCAGTGAGGGCATACGAAAAAATCATCTCGCCGGATGCTGCCGGAACGAGATATTTTTCCTTTTGCGCCTCATTGCCGAAAAGCACAATACCTTTGCAACCAATGGAAAGATGCGCCAAAGAAATAAGCACCAGGGCCAAATCTTTGCCGGCTATTTCTGCTACCACCTGCAAGTACTGCCTGAGACTCAAACCAACTCCGCCGTACTTTTCGGGGATGTTGAGTCCGAAGTAGCCGATCTTCTTCAACTCTTCCAATAACTCTGCCGGGATCGTTCCCTGTTGTTCTAAATAGGAGGGTGGATATTTCTTCGTGGCTTCAAGATATTTGCTAACAATCTCCCTTGTTTTTTCATCTTCCTCTAGATCTTGGAAGGAATGGAACCGTTCCATATCCATAGAGCCGAAGTAGATGTTTCCCAAAAAGCTATCGAAATTCATGCCCAACTCCTTTGCGTCTCAACATGGCAGAGAGAGGATAAGTAGCCACCGGAACAAGAAGCAGCGACTCCATGCTGTATGGTCGCTGTTGTTATTATACTTATTACACCAAAGCGTGGAGTGCCGAGCATAATTCCCTGAAGGTAGGGCAGTGGTAACTAGATATACTGTAGCAGTATACAGAAAACAGTGGTGGTAAGTATCCCCAGCGGATAGAGGCTAGCTTGGTTGAAAAGGTTGATCGCTTTGCTGGTGTCATCATTTGACAGAAATCTTCGAAGAGGAATCAAGAGGAAGAACAGTCCGGAAAGAATTGCACCTGCGACATATACTCCCTTCATTTTGAGGGGAGAAAGAAAGATCAGGCCGAGACCGAGGACAGAACTGGCGATGAGAGCTGCAAAAATGATCGTCACTGAAGAGCTCGGCCCGTAGACCACAGGGATAGTTTTTGCCCCAAGTCTTCCGTCTTCCTGCATGTCCACGAGATCGTTGGGAATGTTTTGTCCCCCTACCTCCCAAAGTGCTATCCAGATGAAAACAACGATTACCAGTTGAGGCTGTGGCTTTGGGTTTACCGCAAAGATGGCAGCCAGTGCTCCGAGATTTTTTACCGTTGCAGCGATGAGTATCTTCCACTGACTCACCTTGTACAGTCTGCAGTAAACTACCTCCAGAATGGCACCTATAACGAAAATAATCGCACATACAGGATTCAGCAGCGCAGCCCCTACAAGAGCGATCAGTCCCCAAAAAAAGGTCCATATCACACCACTGGCAAAGGGTATGAGTCCTTGAGCAAGGGGATGGCGGACAAAGATGCAGTCTAGATCAAAGCAGGCTGGCTCTTTGAGAAGCTCGCCCATCCTTTGCCGGTCCAGCTCATAGTCGGTCACATCGTTCAAGGCATATATGCAGGTGTATCCTGCAAAAACTGTAATCATGCCTAGTAGGATAGTGGAAAGGTTTGGAAACGTGCCCAGACACAATAAGGCCGCTGCCATTGGGGTGGCCAGGTCAATCAGCAAATGTGGTGTTCTGGATAAAGCAAGATAGAGCCTCAATTGCTGGGATTTGGCTGACAATTGTACACTCATATGGGTTTTGTCTTGATTCCTCTCTTCGATTTCCTGAGAAAATCAATCTCAATGGGGGAAGGTCATTTTTGCTCCAAACCAGCCAAGAACTGCCACCAGAACTGGACATGTCAGACTAATGATGAGATAGAGGATCCTGGCTCCACTTGGCTGCAACAAAATTTCAGGTGATAAGAGTCTCCACAGGAAAATGACCAGAATGAGAGTAATGAGAATGAGTGAACCGAAGATCTTTATGGCTATTATCTTCGACCATTTACCAGCGTAATTGAGCCACCAGTTATACGGCCCAGTAAGCATGGCGACCGGTGCGACCACCAGCCCGGCCACCAGGACATGAAACGCGCTTGTCTCCAGGCTCTTATTTCCTGTCACCAGATAGAGGATGTTGAGAACGGGAAACAACATCATAAAGGCAATAGGGAAATGGACGGTCATGGGGTGGGGATGCCGACGGAGCATGGGTATTTTGCGAAAGACCGCCAGAAGAAGGTCGGGAATGTGCTCATCCATGGGATCTTTTTCAGGTTTTAGAATCCCAACCTGCGGGAATTTTTCGAAAACCTCTATGCCATGTGGAGCACCTCCGATGTCCTCAGTCAGATCTGTTCCCGCCTGGTGCCTTCGCATATGATTACCGGTTTTCCACAATTTGCTTTCTGAGACATCATACACCTTGTCATCGTGAGCTATGTATACCGGCTGTCCGTTCTCACCGTTGAATGTGGCAAGCTCTTCACGGCTGAATTTTTTCAACTCATCTTGCATGTCGCATCCTCTGGTCCTAGCAGAACATCTCTCTATCCCATGCCAATTGTGAATCTTCTCTCAAACATTAAACGTTATCCCATCCCTATCCACAATGCAAGCCATTCAAGCCAACGATTGAGGAATTGGGGAATTGAGGTATTATTGAATTCATATCTAAGATTCTCCGGACCCGTCATTCCGGACGAAGCCGCGTAAGCGGGCGAGATCCGGAATCCAGTTAGAGTTCAATATTATCAGGTTATTTCTGGATCCCGGCTCGCGTCCGCCGCCGGCGGACTTGGCCGGGATGACGAATTGCGACACAGTCTCTTGCGGAGAGATCGGGCATGAAGTTATCGGCCGGAGTTAAATGAATAGGCGTTTTCCACAATCCCCAATCCCCAAATCTGCAATCTACAATCTCAAATCCTTCAATCCCTCAATGTAGCCCTTCTGTACCAGCGGGCTAACCGTTCAGGATCACAACCAAAAAAGTAAGCCAGCAAGACAGCCTGATTGATAAGGGTGGTTTTCAAAATTCCGAGCTTTTCCCAGCGTCGGGATGAGGTGGTCACTGCAATGGGTGCGATCACTACTCTGCCTTCTTTTTTGAGCCGCTCCATAAAAACGAAGTCTTCCATGATTGGTATTTCAGGAAATCCCCCGATTGAGCGAAAAAGATTTGCTCTGAGGAATATTGCCTGGTCGCCATAAGGCATCTGAAAAACCCTGGATCTGAAGTTTGCAAGCTTTTCAACAATCCGCAGCCCGATCTCTGGGCCATCGATACCCAGCGCGAAAGCTCCAGCAACTGCGCCTGGCATGGTCAAAAGATTCAAGACATGCTTATCGAATCCACCGGGCAAGCGAGTATCGCCATGAAGGAATAGGAGCACATCGCTGTTTGCTGCCATAGCACCTGCGTTGACTTGCTTCGCTCGCCCCCCTGTTATAGTTAGCAGCCTCGCACCAAGCCCCTTTGCCACCTCATCAGTCCCGTCACTACTCCTCCCATCCGCAACGATAATCTCGACCCCAGTGCAGGCCTGTGCGCTTTTCATGGTTGCCATAATGCTCTCGGCCTCATTCAGGGTCGGGATAATAATGGAGATTGCCGGTCGCCCGGATGGCTTCGTATGAGTCACACCAACCCCTCATCTATAAACCACAACAGCTTTCCTGCCGGCTGCACGTGGGCCGCAGGATAGGTTGCGGTATGGGGATTGTTGAGGATTTCCTGAAGTACTTTCAGCTTGTTAGATCCCGAAACTAGAAAAAGCACGCATTTGGCTTCATTTATTACTGGAAAGGTGAGGGTAATTCGCGGGACAGGGGGAGATGCGCTGCTTCCTTCCACTGCCACCACCCAACTGGTTCTCTCCTCCAATGCTGCATCACCAGGGAAAAGAGAGGCTGTGTGACCATCTCCCCCTATACCCAGCAGGACCAGATCAAAAGAAGGGAAAGATGTGGAGGGATCACCTGCGGCAGTGGCTTGAAAGAACTCTCGGAGGGTCGTTTCGTACTCTGCCGCCACAGGTTTGGGAGAACCGGTTGCAGCGGGAATTCTGTGAATGTTTGACGGTGGCACATCCACCTTAGAGATTAGTGTCTGCAAGGCCAGAGAAAAATTACTATCCGGATTATCCGACGGCACGCACCTTTCATCCCCCCAGAAAAGGTACGTATGTTGCCAGTCAACCCTGCTGGCATAAGGTTCTTTAGCCAGTTCCTCATAGAGCAAACGAGGTGTTGTCCCACCGGAAAGGACTAAGGTGAAGATACCTCTTTCTTTTATGGCCTCCTCGGCAATTTCGCAAATGCACTCTGCGGCTGCCCGACTCAGATCCTCTAAACTCGAGTGGGTACGTATCTCCGGCTTCATAACACATTCATTACTAGGCACTATTATCTCTTTCTAATTAATTAGTGCCTAGTTTTCCTGTCGCTCTGCGCTATGCGCTTGGCGCTTTGCGTATTTCGCCTGACCCTCAGGCGCTTATCGAGCCACCTCAGGCAAACCCTGCACCAGCCATACAAGTGTAGCAGTGGTGTGAGACTGCAATCGGCTCCCCGGGTTCGGGTAGCTCATTCAAATCAGAGATGTGCGTTTTCTTCCCCCCCATATAAAGATCTGCGGCCTGATTGAAGTCACAGTCAAAGACATAGCCATCCCAAGAGACGGAAATTAAAGACCGGCACATCAGCCCTTCAATAGCGCACGGGTTGAAACTGGTTGCAAGCTTCTGCAGGTATCTCTCCAGATTGCCGGATTGCTCCAACCACCGGCGGAACCTACCCAGGGGCACATTGGCGAAGGAGAATAGATTGTTGAAAACTATTCCCCACTTATTTTTTAGAACGTGGCAGAATCTTTTCTCTAACTGATCCTGAGAGGAGGGCAGGAAAGCACCGGTAGGATTGGACACCAAGTGCAGTTCCAGACCGGAGTCGGGTTGCCCATATCCGAAAGAATTCAACTTTCTCAGAACAGCGATGGACTCCTGGAACACCCCCCGTCCCCTCTGTGATTCTGCCTGTGCCTCATTCAGAGACGGAAAGGAGGCTACAATCACAACCCGCCGTTTTTTACACACCTCAATCAGGTGATCCCGCTCACCATTGGCCAATGCAGTCAGATTTGAGCGGAGCATTAACCGCGTGGTAATACCCGAGAGTCTCTCAATCATATCAGCCAGATTGGGATTCATCTCCGGGGCACCACCGGTGATGTCAATAATCTCAAAAGGGAACCTCTGAGCTAAGGCCACAACCTGATCCACGGTCTCAGCGCTCATTACTTCTTCACTGTGGGGACCTGCCTCGAGATGACAGTGCCGACACGCCTGGTTGCAAAGTAACCCCACATTTATCTGGAGTGTGGTGGTCTCTTCCCGGGTCAGATTGAGGCCGTGTTTGGCGAGGGTCTGTCCAAAAGGTTCAACGGGCAGGCTCTTTTCAGAAAACTTTGAACCATTACGCAACGATTGCGCCTGTTGCTTCATTTCTTTTCTCTCTTCTGCTGGTGCCAAACATTCTCCGGCGAACAATGCCAACAAACTTTCCTTCCGTCCTGACTCCCTAGTTAGTCACCCCAGTGGTCCATTTCTTACACCAGAGAATTAGAAATTTCTCACACTAACAAAGATATCCGACTCTCAAATATCAGGCGAGCACCCTACAACGATATTTTCTTGGCAATGTTCCGCATCTGGACTCCATGAACCAGCGATGCTCCCCCCCGGATTGCCGTTGCCACGTGAATCGCTTCCGTCATTTCGCTCAGATTAGAACCCTTTTCCAAACAAGCCTGGGTATAGGCATCGATACAGTAGGGACATTGAATAGTGTGGGCTACAGCGAGGGCGATGAGAGCTTTTTCCCTTTCTGTGAGCTCACCCTCAGCAAACACTGCAGCGTAGTAGTCAAAGAATTTTCTTGCCAGCTCAGGGGCTTCCTCACCAATCTCTTCGAATTTAGGCAAATCCTGCGGGTGGTAGTAAGTTTCCATTATCACATCCCTCCTGGAAGGACCCTACTGTTCCTCATCAATTATCAACTTCATCCACTTCTGAGCGGCCTCGGGTCCCCAACTTCCTGAGTCGTATGGCTGGAGACGTGCCCCTCGGTCACCACAAGTTTCACAGTCCTGTAATATTGGGGTCAGAAACGACCAGCTGAGCTTCACCCCATTATTGCTCCAAAAGAGCATCTGGTCGCCCTGGATACAATCCAACAGAACTTTTTCATATGCCTCAAGGGTGGGGCCACTGTAGTTCTGGTCATAGGAGAAGTCCAGCGTCACAGGTCGCAAACAGTTCCGTGCACCAGGATACTTGGTTTGAAAAGTTAGCGTAATTCGCTCTTCCGGATAGATCCCTAAAACCAGCCGGTTGGCAAGAATTTCCTCGCCTAGAACATTTCGAAACATGGAATGAGGAACTCTCTTGAACTGAACTATTATGCGGGTAACCTTTTGGGGCAGCCGTTTGCCGGAGACCAAATAGAAGGGAACAGACCGCCAACGCCAATTGTCAATGAACACCCGCATCATGGCAAAGGTTGGGATGAGGGAGGATGAACTCACCCCCGGCTCTTCTCGGTATCCGGCGACCTCTGAGCCGTTGATAATCCCAGGTCCATATTGTCCTAGAACTAGATTATCTGCTTGTTTAGCCCCCTCAAGGGGTTTAAGGGACCGGAATACTTTAGCCTTCTCGTCCCGCACCCGGTCGGCCTCGAAAAGGGAAGGCGGCTCCATGGCGGTTAGCGACAGTACCTGCATCATATGGTTCTGGAACATATCCCTGATTACACCGGCCTGCTCATAATAGCCGGCTCGATTTTCAACTCCCAGCCTTTCTGAGGCAATGATTCCCACATAAGCGATATAGCTACGGTTCCAGATTGGTTCAAAAATGGCGTTGGCAAAACGAAACATTAAAATATTCTGCACCGTCTCTTTGGCCAAATAGTGATCGATTCTGAAGATCTGGTGTTCCTGGAAACTCCGGTGCAGAGTTTGATCCAGCTCCATTGCTGATTGCAGATCCCGGCCGAATGGCTTTTCCACCACGATACGGGACCAGCCCTTGCCATTCTCACCTTCTTGGGCAAGCCCTGCCTTACCAAGCATTTCAGCAATCACCGGATAAAGAGACGGAGGAACCGCCAGATCGAATACTCTGTTGCCTCCTGTATGATATTTTTCATCCAACTTTCTGAGATAGCCTGCCAATTCCACATAGGAGTCCAGTGAATCGTAGACCACTGGCTGATAGTAGAGGTTGGCGGCGAACTCTTCCCACCGGGCAAGATCAGCTTTCTCTGTGGCCGCATAGCTGGCTTTGAGCCTCTCCCTGAACTCTTCGTGACTCATGGATGTTCTGCTGGCGCCGACAATAACAAATGGCTTTGGCAAGCCATCGTGTAGGTAGAGGTTGTAGAGAGCCGGCACCATCTTTCTGGCGGTTAGGTCACCGGACGCCCCGAATATGACAATGGTGCAGGGATCCAAAGGACCCACCGTCACGCACTCTTCCGCAAGAATATCCGCGGCAGTAGCTTTCGCCTCCACTTTAGTCATCTGCTCTCCATATTGATCATCAAACATTGCAGTCGTCTCATCTACCGAACCCTACTTTTAATCATTCCTCGATTCGAATGCAAAAGGCACTAGGCACTTATGTTTTGTACTTAGTGCCTAGTGTTTAGTGTCTAGTGCCTAGTTGATCGGTGCCTAGTCGGGACACCTACCGCTAGCCCTCTCCCTCCATTGCTTTGATCTTATCTAACCTTCTTCGGTGCCGCTCTTCGCCGGTAAAACTGGCTGCAAGAAACGCTGAGACCAGTTCCCTGGCAAGTTCCTCTCCTATAACCCGGGCGCCCAGACAAAGAACATTGATGTCATCGTGCTCCACACCTTGATGGGCTGAATAGGTGTCATGGCAGAGGCCGGCGCGGATGGTTGACATTTTGTTGGCAGCGACACAGGCCCCTACCCCACTGCCGCAGATGAGGATACCCCTATCCGCCTTTTGTTGTTGAAGTGCCTCACCTATGGCGCGGGCGAAATCTGGGTAATCAACGGGCTCTTCGTCATGGGTGCCGAGATCCATCACCTCGAATCCCTTAGCTTTCAGATAGCCTGCTATCTTCTCTTTGAGCTCGAATCCAGCATGGTCGGCTGCAAGAGCGATAGGTTTCACAAAAAGCTCCAAACCCAAATTATTGTCAATTAGTAAGACCTTACCGGGCGGGGATCAACCCCGCCCCTACATTGTGAATCCTCGATATAAAATTGTAGGGGTGGGGTTTACCCCCACCCGCAAATTCTCATATGAATTTATGCGGCTAACCTCAATGCAGCAGTTCCGTTTGGGACGGTGAGTAGAGCAGCCCTGTGGGAGCGGCTTTTAGCCGCGATTATCGTGGCCAGCCTGTCCCGCCGCCGGGGAGGCCACTCCCATAATAGGAACAGTTACAGCCATTTGTTTCACGCTATGCGCTTTGCGCTATGCGAATTATTATTTCCCAATCAATTTCTTTGCTCTCTGAACTACGTTCTCCACGGTAAAACCGTACTGCTTGAAGTTCTCACTTGCAGGCGCGCTGGCCCCAAACTTATTGATGCCGATGATATCACCTCCATCACCTACCCATTGGTGCCAGCCCAGTGGGACACCCGCTTCCACGGCGAGTCTCGCCCTTACTTCAGGAGGTATGACCTCATCATGATACTCCTGCGGTTGCTTCAAGAAGAGTTCCCAGCAGGGCATGCTTACCACCCTGGCATCAATACCTTCTTTTGCCAAGGTCTCTTGCGCCTCCATTATAAGCGACACCTCCGAGCCCGATGCCATGAGAATGATATCTGCTGCGCCACTTTTCTCCCTAGAGAGGACATATGCACCTTTGTACAGTTCTGCCGCACTGGTCATTTTATTTCGGTCAAAAATGGGCAGTCCCTGCCGGGTGAGCACCAGCATGGTGGGCCCCTCAGTGCGTTCCATGGCGACCCGCCAAGCAAAGGCAACCTCGTTGGCATCCGCAGGACGGATAATATGGAGATCCGGCATAGCCCTTAACGAGGCCAGATGTTCTATTGGTTGGTGAGTGGGCCCATCTTCGCCAACCGCAATGGAGTCATGGGTCATCACATAAATTACCGGCAGTTCCATAAGCGCCGACAACCGGATAGCCGGCCTGGCATAGTCTGTAAATATGAAAAAAGTGGCTGCGTAAGGACGTATCCCTCCGTGGAGGGCCATGCCCGAACAACAGGCGACCATGGCATGTTCGCGTACACCCCAAGCAATGTTTCGTTTCAAATAGTTTTCTTTTGAAAAGTAGGTTGAGTCACCAATCAGGGTCTTGGTGGATGGCGCCAGGTCGGCACTCCCTCCCAAAAGCCAGGGAATTTTATCAGAAAAGCTAGTGAGAACCTTTCCTGAGGCCACCCGGGTGGCCATGGGACCGTCATCGCTGGTGAAATTGGGTATGTTGTCATCCCACCCGGAGGGAAGAGTGGAGTTCAAGGCTTGCTGGAACTCAACAGCTAGCTCAGGGTAAGCCTCCTTAAAGGCAGAGAATCTTTCGCTCCACTCCGCCTCCAGTTTTTCGCCTCGCTCCACAGCCCGGCTCATGTGAACCAGGGCCTCTTCCGGTACCAAGAAAGTTTCATCCTCTGGCCAACCGTAGGCCTTCTTGGTCAGTTTCACCTCATCTTCACCCAACGGCTCGCCATGGGCCTTGGCGGAATCCTGCCTGTTGGGAGAACCATAACCAATGTGGGTACGGACGATGACAAGCGATGGCCGCGTTTCTTCTTCTCTCGCTATGGTGAGAGCATCTGCCAAAGCATCAAGGTCATTTGCCTTATCGCCGATATCTTGCACGTGCCAATGGTAGGCTTCGAAGCGCTTGCCCACATCTTCAGAAAAAGTAAGGCTGGTTTTCCCTTCTATGGTTATGCGGTTGTCGTCGTAGATAAGGATGAGTTTGCCGAGACCCAGGTGTCCCGCCAAAGAGGCCGCTTCGTGGGAAGCACCTTCCATGAGGTCGCCGTCACTGCAGAAGGTATAGACATGGTGGTCTACAATATCATGTCCCTCACGATTGAAAACCGTGGCAAGATGTGCTTCCGCCATGGCCATACCCACTGCATTCATAATGCCCTGGCCTAGCGGTCCTGTGGTGGTTTCCACCCCTGGGGTGAGCCCGTGTTCGGGATGGCCCGGCGTCTTGCTCCCCCACTGTCGAAAATTTATGATCTCCTCCCGGGAAAGCTCGTAGCCTGTCAGATGGAGCATGGCATAGAGCAGCATTGAGGCATGACCGCATGAAAGCACAAACCGGTCTCGATTGAACCATTTTGGATTGCGTGGGTTGTGGCGGAGAAACTGGGTCCACACCACATAAGCCAATGGGGCCAGCGCCATGGGAGTACCAGGGTGCCCAGATTTTGCCTTCTGCACCGCATCCATTGAGAGCGTGCGAATAGTGTTGATGCAAAGAAGATCCAGATCCTGCTGTCCTTTACTCATTACCAACCCCCCATTCTGTTTTATGGTCCATGATGGTCATATATGAAATCACTCCCGTTTCAGTCTGCAGAGGCGTTATGGCTTGCGACGAAAACACAGAATGAATCAACCAACTCGAGTACATCTGGCACTTCTCCCCCTTGTTAAGGCAGTGATCACAATCTTCCGGATTGAAGTGGTTTGGCTTGCTGGTCGATCCCGATAAGAGACCCTTACACCTTGGGATAGGATACCTTGCACCTGAGGTCACACCGTGTAGAAAAGTATTTTACCGGACTCGAGTGGACTGACAACCCCCTCGGATTGGCAGGACGTCCTGGAGGTTCGGTGCAATTGATAATGTGGCTTTTCTCGATGTTATAGTGCATTTGGAAAATCCAAGTCAAGTGTACAAAGTTCACACGGGCTGTTGGGCAAAACCAATCGTTCGGAATTTGAAATCAAGCCAATATGGTCGGGTATTATTTCAGGGACAGAATAAGGATACTAACTATGGGAAGGGCAGGAAAAAACCAGTCTTCAGCTCACGCCCTTTCTTTACGTATTCGTGTGCTCCCGAAGAGAGTTCTTGATCCGGTCACACGCTTCGGGCGAGAGCGAATGGTCAGGCATGAAATCCATCTCTTCAGCTCGCTCCGAGCACTTGTGCATCGCATCTCTGACAAACAGCATCTGCTGCCAACAGCGTGAACAGAGCTTACACATGAGAAGATGAAATCTGAGAGCAAAACGCTGATATAAAGACAATTTACTGTCCAGAGAAACAGACATAAGCTCGGTCGCTTGCTTACAAGAGAACATTATCCCTTCTTCCTAATCTTTGTTGTCAAACCAGTTTATCTCGAGGCATTCTCTCAAACGCATGCGGGCTCGGTGCAGCATGACTCCCCCATTAGTCGGGGACACTTGCAGAATCTTACGAACCTCCTCCGCACTGAGCTCATCGAGCTCACGCAAGGTGAATACCTGGTTCAGCCGGGGTGGCAGCTCAGACAAGCAATGCTGTAACGTCTCCCAAAATTCTTGTTGTTGAAAAAGCAGGCCGGGATCGGTAGTCCACTTTGCCGGCTGGGACTTCCATACCCCTTGTTCGTCAAAGGTCTTGTCAGCCAGATTTGCCAGGGTCTCGATGTCTTCCACCGGCCTCTCTCTACTGATTTTTCTGATGTGATCGATGATTTTGTGTTTGAGTATACCAAAGAGCCAGGTTTTAACCGAGGAACGGCCGGCAAAACTATCCTTGCCCCGGAGAGCAGCCAAAAAGGTC
>Ga0255040_10000248_pt1 | contig 13353 bp, 11 predicted proteins | sample BC1_12_2_MG_FD_181711 | JGI IMG/M metagenome (GOLD analysis project Ga0255040, IMG submission 181711) | Seawater microbial communities from Strait of Georgia, British Columbia, Canada - BC1_12_2 | ecosystem: Environmental > Aquatic > Marine > Strait | place: Canada: British Columbia | collected... | reverse complement strand
GCTTCCCAATGTTTCAACACTTTCAAGATTCTTGATAAGTGCATTTTTACGCGCCATCCTCTTACTCGCCATTGTCAATGCCAGAGTGACCGTTGGTAGTAAGCCTTCTGGTACATTGGCAACAATAATACCTATGGCAAAGATCAGACTGCTGATCTCTCCTTTACCAATGGCAACACTGACAATAAAAAATGTAATGCCAAGAAATATCGCGATTGCACTTATTATCTTGATAAAATATTTAAGCTCCTTGCCAATGGGTGTTTCACCTTTCGATGTTTGTTTGGTTAATTCAACAATTTTCCCAATCTGGGTTTCCATGCCTGTGGCACATACAATAGCCTTGCCATTTCCACTTTGTACCAGGGTGCCAGAAAAGACCATATTTTTGCTCTGGTAAATATTGTCATTGTCAGCATCCAGTTGTAATTGTTCAGGTTCACTTTCACCAGTGAGGCTACTCATATCGACCTGCAGTTGATTCTCGCGTATTAATCTTCCATCGGCAGAAATTTTGTCCCCTTCATAAAGCAGCATAATGTCACCAGGGACAACCTGTTTGGCATTAATCTGACTGACTTCACCATCACGCTCGACAGTAACCATGGTGGGTAACATCCTTTGAAAACTTTCCAGGATTTTTTCACTTTGATATTCCTGCATATAAGTAAAGATGGCATTAAGTAATACAACACCATAAAGCGCACAACCAATATAAAAATTACCCTGGCCCGGATCCAGATAATCCGCGAAGAATGCCAATGCGCCTCCAACCATTAACAGCACTGCAAAAAAATTCTTGAACTGCGAGAGAAATTTTATATATTCCGGGGTTTGTTGACGTACACGTAATTCATTAAGACCAGACTTTTCAAGACGCCTGCTTGCTTCACCGTTGGACAGCCCTTTAAAGCCACTGTTTAACTGCTTGTATAATTCTTCGAGCGGTATTTGATGTTGATTATCCATAAGAAATAATAGTGAGATTCAGTTTTTTATTATCACAAAATATTTAATTATTTTCAGGGAGGATTCACAAGATTTTATAAATCGTTGAGACTATTTGATTTATATCAAAAAATAGAAGGATTAATTCTATCTATATCGATATATCAAGACTTCCAGGTGCACCTCATATCTTAATGGAATCTAAATCGCTTAGACGGCTGCCATTTTTTTATATATAAAAGAAACGGAGTTTTTCAACAGAAGAAATATTAACCAAACATGCGAGTTGATTGTTCTTAATGGTCTACCAGGATCAACTATTCAATGATGATCTTTGTATAAAGCATAACTGATATGAATAAAGGCTTGAGTATCGGTAAAACGATCAGGAAATTTATGGATCAAACGGTACCGAGCTTTATGAAGCTACTTAAATGATACCCAAAGTGCCATATTGATGAATAGTAGGTTTCAGGATGATCACTTAGAAAAAGATAGCTAATATCAATGAAAGCCTTAAAAAGGATAAATATTTATATTCAATCATCGTTATTCTTCTTTAATAGGTATGAGACACTCAATTAGTCAATACGCGCATCAGACAGACTGCAATTATCGCAGTTAGCCGGTTATTAATTATCTTGTCGTAATCGTTTTATGTGTTGGCCAGATAAAGCGCAACAAGTAACAGTAATAATGTAATCGCCTGCATTCCTACCCTGACAAACATCAGTTGTTCGCTGTGCTTTTCATCAAATTCGCCACCCTGGGCCATTGAACCCACGCCGATAAACAAGATTATTGCCGTCAGAACAAGACAAGCCACTATTACCAATGTTAGAAGATCCATGACACTCTCCTTGCAGTTAATTAAACTGGGGACATCTGCTACAAGTCTAGTAGAGTCACACAGAAATAAATTGATATAGATCAATTAACCCGATGTTGATCGAGATCAAGTCGAATGCTCGGGAGTGCATTTATCACCGGGCTTATGATGCATGGTAACTTTCCGCCAATTGAATGGACCCTGACAGGGACTGGGTTTGTTTACGGTTTCATCATACGCGATGTCTTGCCATGATCTTGGTGAAAGATATTTCTTAAGAACATCAGTTAGTTCTGAAAGCCGATTAAATGCTAATAAAAAAGTAATACCTATCAATATGACGAATCTAGAAGTAATAATTTCTATCTATGGCCGTCCGCTTTCAGTGGCACCTTCAACTGATCGACGCAACACTTTATCTTATGGGTTAACTATTATGTAATTCGAGCGTCCCTACCAAATCAGAAACATTGTAGATATTATGCTCGTCTAGGTAATCCACAATACCCTGATTAATCTTCGGGCAGATTAGCGGATCATAAAAGAGTGCTGTGCCAACACCCACGGCGGCGGCGCCTGCGATAATAAACTCTAATGCATCCTTTGCTGAGGTGATGCCACCCTGACCGATGATGGGTACGTCGTGATGCTTACTCACCTGATAGACCTGATGCACCTTAAGTAAGGCGATTGGCTTGATGGCTGGGCCAGAAAGCCCGCCCTGATTATTGCCAATAACCGGTTGTCGCGTCTCAATATCTATTGCCATTCCCATTAATGTATTGATGACGGCCAGACCATCTGTGCCGGCTTCTATGCAACGACGTGCATTTTCGGCGATATCTGTCTGGTTGGGTGACAATTTGGTAATAATAGGTTTATTGGTAGCACGACGACAAACTTCAACAACACGTGCCGACATGTCAGGATCATTACCAAAGGCAACGCCCCCTTCCTTGACATTGGGACAGGAAATATTGATTTCCATTGCATCTATCGGTGAATCATCAAATATTCGGGTGACTGCCTCGTACTCTTCAATCGTAGAGCCTGATAGATTCGCAATAAACCGGGTTTCACTTAAATCCAGCTTAGGTAGATATTCATTAACAACCACAGCCGATCCCGGATTTTGCAAGCCAATGGCATTCAACATGCCCATGGGTGTTTCCGCTACTCGATGTGGTGAATTACCCAAACGCGGTTCCAATGTCGTGCCCTTCAAGCAAATCGCACCCACATCAGTGTTGGAAAAGCCATTCACACGTGTATATTCTTCACCAAAACCAACGCAACCTGACAGGAGAACCTGTGGCGAATTAAATTTCATGCCACAGAAATCGATAGCCAGTTTATTTTTCAGGCTTTCATCCATTTTAAATTTTTATCCAGGGCATACATCATGATCCACGTTGTTTTATACGAACCGGAAATTCCACCTAATACCGGCAATATTATACGATTATGTGCCAATACCGGTGCACAATTACATCTGATTCATCCACTCGGCTTTGAACTTGATAATGCCAAACTATTGCGCGCAGGTCTCGATTATCATGAATGGGCCGATGTTCAAGAACATGATTCCCTGGATGCATTCATCGATACTGTCAATCCTGAAAAATTGTATGCCATTTCAACCAGAGGGAAAACCATATACTCTGATGTTGAATACCCCGCTAACGTCGCCTTGTTATTCGGACCGGAAACCCGTGGGCTACCCGCTTCACTTCTCGATGAACTGCCTGAGAGTGACATCCTGCGATTACCCATGCTCCCCGACAGTCGTAGCCTGAATCTTTCCAATGCTGCCGCAATATTTGTTTATGAGGTATGGAGACAAAATAATTTCCAAACAGATTAAAAATACCATCTACAAGGGTGCTTCTAATCAAGTTCCGATCTTTGCTCACGCATTAATAATGCCTTGACGGCATCACTCGGTAAAACATCTCCACTCACGACCTGGCAAACCTGCTCCGTTATCGGCATTTCAATATTATTATTTAACGCCAATTGAAATACCTCCTGCGAAGTCTTTATCCCCTCAATCGCCTGTCCGATATTTTCACAGGCTTCAGGTACCGTTGCACCTTTTGCCAGTTCAAGACCAAACCTGCGATTGCGAGATTGATCATCTGTACAACTGAGTATTAAATCACCCAGGCCTGTCAGACCCATAAAAGTTTCCTGCCTACCGCCCATAACAACACCAAGTCTGATAATTTCTGCGAGACCTCTTGTGATTAAAGCTGCCCGTGTATTAGAACCAAAACCGAGACCATCTGAGATGCCTGCGGCGATGGCCATGACATTCTTGACCGCGCCCCCTACCTCTACACCAACAATATCGTCATGCGTGTAGGTTCTGAATACTTCATTGTGGAATTTCTCAGCAAACCAGGTGGCCGTTTCCATATCACTACCTGCGATTGTTACCGCTGTCGGCAGACCGGCAGCGACTTCTTTCGCAAAAGAGGGCCCGGACAATACGACTGTACTTGCCTTTTTACCAAGACAATCTTCAACGACTTGATGATTTAGCTTATGCGTCGTGGCTTCCAGACCTTTGCTTGTGAGGCATAGCTTTAGATTGTCATTACCTTGTCTATTAATGAACTCAAGAACGCTACGCATGCCTGCACAGGGAACTGCAAGAACTATTTCATCACATTCTCGTAGACAGGATTCAAGATCATCAACGGCCAGGAGACCTTCTGGAAAAATTGCATCAGGAAGATAACGTTGATTGCAATTCTGGGATTTTAATGCGGCTATGTGTGTGGAATTACGTCCCCAGAGATAAACAGAATGACCATTGCCAGCCAAAACTATTGCCAGGGCAGTCCCCCATGAACCTGCGCCGACGACAAGAACAGGTTTTTGCATTATCTACCTGTTTGTATTTTCAAATTCAAGAACGTGCTCACTATATTTCTCAAGTTAATATTTCTGGTTAATGTTTCGTTTCTGCTTCAGCCGATGAAGCGGGATTTTGTTGTTGTTGATACAAGGCTTCAAAATTGACTGGTGCAAGCAATAATTGCGGAAAACCGCCGCGGGTGACCAGATCAGAGACCAGTTCACGTGCAAATGGAAAAAGAATATTGGGACAAACAATTGCAACCATCCGAGTAACAATTTCTTCAGGAAAACCATCGATGTGAAAAATACCTGCCTGACGTACTTCGGCCAGGTAAGCAGTTTTTTCTCCCATCGTAACAGTCACTGTGACAGTTAAGACAACTTCATAAAGCTTATCGTCTATCGGATTAGCATCACTACTCAGATTCATATTCACCCCAGGATTCCATTCTTCTTTAAAGATATCAGGGGAGTGCGGTGTTTCAAAAGACAAATCTTTTACATAAATTTTTTGCGGTGCAAACTGACCAGACAGTGCTTCTCCAGCGCCTATATCTTCTTCAGCCATAACAATAACTCCAGATTCTGTTCTTCGCGAGTATCAAGTATTTTTCGTCAAGGGCAAATTGGCATTCCGCCACGCGGCAATGCCCCCCTTCAGGCAAAAAAGTTTTTCAAGGCCTTTCATTTTTAAAATTCGTGCGATACGTATCGATTCCTGTCCTTGATTACAACAGAGGATCACTGTTTTATCCTTGTATTTTTCCAGTTCCTTTTGTTTCTCTTCAAGTGTCGCCGCAGCAAGATTGACAGAATTGATAATGTGTCCTTTTTCAAATTCTTCAGCGCTACGTAGATCCAGAACTTCTGCATTTTCATGATTAATCAGACGCGTGACTTCAGTGGGCGCGACTTGGGCTGCGCCGATGCTCCCGGCAAAAATATTCCAGAGTAAAAATGAGGAGATCGCTACAAGTAACGAAACCAGGAATAAATGATTGGCAATAAACTCCGGAAGTTTTTCCATAATATTTTAGCTTTATTTCATGATGATGCTGATAAAGAGGCGTGCATAATACGTTATATCCAGCTGATAACAAACACCTGCCCCCAAGAAGAATCCAGAAAATCAGCCATAATCCTGATCATCCTGGATCTATCTTCAGACCATATATATGTATCTAACTTTTGTATGCTAGAATTCTCGTCAATGAGCCGCCATGAGACCCAATTGAACTGAAATTCAACGAACTAATCGTGACCTATCGTGTGCCCTTGTCTCTCTTGAAACGCTGCCGTGAACTTCCTTCTAGAACCGTGGCTCAATTTAGAACTGTGCTTACCCATAATTTACGATGTTAAGTAATACGAAGCGAAAAAATCTGTAAATGCAGCAGTCAATCAAACCTCTCATCCTGATTATTCTGGACGGTTGGGGATACTCAGATGATACCGTCTATAACGCAATCTACAGTGCAAAAAGCCCTGTTTGGGAAAAATTGTGGGCAGAATGTCCACACACTTTGATCCAGGCTTCGGGGACAGATGTGGGTCTACCCGCACACCAGATGGGCAATTCAGAAGTGGGACATATGACTATTGGCTCTGGTCGTTTAGTCGATCAAGAATTCTCAAGAATTACACGGGCCATTAAGGATGGTTCTTTTTACAAAAATGAAACACTCAATAATGCCTTTTATCTCGCATCACACAACGATAAAGCTGTACACATTCTGGGATTACTCTCGCCTGGAGGTGTACACAGTCATCAAGATCATATGTTCAGATTATTGGAACTGGCGACGCAATGTGGTGTTGAAAAAATTTATCTACATGCATTTCTTGATGGCCGGGACACCCCACCCAAAAGCGCAGAAGAAAATATTCATCTTGCCCAGTTAAAAATGAAGGAATTGGGGAGAGGAAAATTTGCCAGTATCATCGGCAGGTTCTATGCCATGGACAGGAATAAACGTTGGGAACGAACCCAGCAGGCATATGATCTGATTAGCCAGGGCAAGGCTGATTACCGATCAGATGACCCGTTTATCGCTGTAGATATGGCTTATGCCCGAGGTGAGACAGACGAATTTGTCAGTGCGACGGCCATTACCAAGAGCGGTGAGCCTCCCGTTCATGTGGAAGATGGAGATGTCATTGTTTTTGCAAATTATCGTGCGGACAGGGCAAGACAACTGGCTCGCGCCTTCACTAAGGAAGATTTTCAAAGTTTCCCAAGAGAAAATATTCCCAAACTTAATGCATTTATCAGCCTGACTGAGTACAAGGCGAATTATGAGTTTCCTGTCGCTTTCCCTCCAAAGAGTCTGGAGAATGTCTTCGGCCATTATATTTCTGAACTTGGCCTGAAACAGTGTCGCATTGCTGAAACTGAAAAATATGCACATGTCACTTTTTTCTTTAACGGTGGCGAAGAACAGGCATTTGCTGGCGAAGATCGTATATTGGTGCCCTCACCGCATGTACGTACATATAATATGCAACCGAAAATGAGTGCATTAGAAATCACAGACAAACTCATCGAGGCGATACAGAGTGACAAATATGACGCCATAATTTGCAATTATGCCAATGCTGACATGGTGGGGCATACAGGGGATTTCCAGGCGACCATTAAGGCGATAGAAACGATAGACACCTGCCTGGGAAAAGTCATCGAAACAGCGAAACAGGTAAATGGTGAGATATTAATCACTGCTGACCATGGTAATGCTGAACAGATGAAGGCTTTTGCCACCGAGAAAATAAAATCTGATCAACACACAGCACACACCACCAACCTGGTTCCGCTTGTCTATATTGGTCGGGATACTGAGGTGATACCGGGCATATCAGGATCACTTGCAGACATCGCACCCACTATGTTGTCTTTAATGGGCCTCGAAACCCCTCAAGAAATGACCGGAAAACCCTTACTGAAAATACGATGATCACCTCATCAACATCCTGCAGATTCTTGCGATGCCCCCATCATCGTTACCTGCAAAGGCTTGTCGGGTTTGTGCTTGTCTCATTTTTTCTCATTAGCCAACTACTTTATGCCGAAGATCTCAAAGAAAAATCCGCACAGCTGGACTCTGTACGAGGCAAGATTGAAGATGTCAAAACCAGCATGGAAAAAGCACGTCTTGAGACAAAGACCTTACAAGAGGAGTTAAAAAAGAATGAGACATCTGCAGGCAGTATCGCCCTGAATATCAGAGAAATAGAAAAGCAGTTGCGACAACGAGGCAAACGCCTTGATGAGCTGAAAGGCAAAAAATCATCCCACGAAAAAGTACTGTCTGAACAGAAGTCAGCACTCGCTCAACAAATACGCTCCGCTTATATGGTCGGCAAAAATGACTATATTAAATTATTACTGAATCAGGAAGACCCCGCCCGGGTTGGTCGGGTACTTGCCTATTATGATTACCATAATCAGACAAGAGCTCAGCAAATTCATTCGGTCAACACTGAAATCGAAGCTATTACACGACTGGAAAAAAACATCAATCGTGAAAATGATGCTTTACTAAAGCTTAAGCAATCACAGCTTACAAAAAACAAAGAAATTGATAAATCAAGAAAAGAAAGGAATGTCATTCTTTCAAAACTGTTGAATCAACTAGAAGAACAGGGGCTTGAGTTACAGGCATTACAGCAACAGGAGCAGGAAACTAAAATCCTGCTGGAAAAACTCAGTGAGAAACAGGCCAGGGAAAATCTGGGAATCACAGCAGTTTTTGAAGACATCCCGCCCTTCAGCAGTCTAAAAGGTAAGCTCGACTGGCCAGTTGAAGGTAAGTTAGTCACTCGATTTGGCAGCTACAAACGAGGAGAGAAGTTAAAATGGCACGGGGTTATTATTGATGCCAAAATCGGCGTAGAGGTACAGGCAGTTAGTGGCGGGCAAGTCGTTTTTGCAGACTGGTTTCGAAACCTGGGTCTACTTATCATCATTGATCACGGTGACAGTTATATGAGCCTCTATGGTTACAACCAGAGCTTATTAAAAAATACCGGAGACTGGGTGCTCCCTGGTGAAGTAATCGCCCTTGCAGGTGACAGTGGAGGTCAGCTTCGTTCCGGTGTCTATTTTGAAATAAGAAATAATGGTAGCCCGGTAAATCCTGCCAAATGGTGCAGAAATTAGTGTAAGAAACTATCATCGCGCATCATTTTCTTGTCACTAAACGGTCGTCACCTGTATGCTGTGCGTAAAATACGTTGAACGATAACTATGTAATCGTGACAAATAGGTCAATAAACAATTAAAGAAATGGAGCCCCAACCAGCCTTAAATCTACTTGGATGAGGCACGGAGAACAAAATGTACAATGCCTTTCGTAATCTTTTTATTTTTCTGTTGCTTCTATTGCTTGGAGCTCAAATTGTAATTGGTGAAGCTGAATCACCAGAAATAGAGGCGCTCCCATTAGATGAGCTACGAACCTTTACTGAAATTTTTGCAAAAATAAAAAGTGATTATGTTGAGCAGGTAGATGACAAGGAGCTACTTGAGAATGCAGTCCGTGGTATGTTGGAAGGACTAGATCCTCACTCGACCTATCTTGATGGGGAATCCTACAAAGATTTGAGAGAAGGAACTTCTGGTGAGTTTGGCGGGCTTGGTATTGAAGTGGGAATGGAAAATGGTTTTGTAAAAGTCATCTCTCCAATAGATGACACCCCCGCGTACAAAGCTGGAATCAAGGCCGGTGATCTAATCATTAAACTGGATGAAAAATCCGTTAAAGGTATGTCATTGAATGAAGCCGTTGACCTCATGCGCGGTAAACCTGGCGACGCAATCACACTAACAGTCATTCGTGAAAATGAGGAAAAACCCCTGGTCTTCACGATAATCAGAGATGTTATCAAGGTTAAGAGTGTCAGATTCGATATATTGGAACCCGGTTTTGGCTATCTCCGTATTTCGAGCTTTCAGTCACACACCGTTGAAGGCCTGCATAAGGCAATCGATCAGTTGAAGCAAGACAATAATAATCAGCTTAAGGGGATTATTCTTGATCTCAGAAATAATCCAGGTGGCATTTTAAATGCTGCGGTTGGCGTTACAGATATGTTCATTAACAAGGGATTGATTGTATACACGGAAGGCCGCATAAAAGACTCAAAATTAAAATTTAATGCCAAACCCAACGCTAAACTTCCAGACGTACCACTGATTGTGCTCGTCAATGCCGGTTCAGCATCTGCATCAGAGATTGTTGCGGGCGCACTACAGGATCACGGGCGTGGCATTATCATGGGTGAAAAAACATTTGGTAAAGGATCTGTACAAACAATCTTGCCGATGAATAATAATGCTGCACTAAAACTGACCACAGCCAGATATTACACACCCAATGGTCGCTCAATTCAGGCATCCGGCGTTATACCTGATATCGTCATAGACAAAGTAAAAATCTCCATGATTGAAGAAGCATTCGATCATCGCGTGAAGGAATCTGACCTCAGGGGCCACCTGGCTAATGGACAAGAAGAAGCACCTGTGACTGAGGGGGATGAAGAACTGGAGAAAGATACATCTGAAGAGGAAGAATTGCCACTTTCTTCAAGAGATTACTCACTTTATGAGGCCTTGAATGTGTTAAAGGGCCTGGTCATTATCAAAAATTAAACAAGGATTTTATGCCAAAAGAATTAGCACCCCATGTATTAGTCCCTTTGGCGCAGGGTTGTGAAGAACTGGAGGCTATTACTATCATCGATTTATTGAGACGTGCAGGAATAGAAGTCACATCAGCAGGTCTCGATGTTGGCAGTGTGACCGCAAGCCGTGGTGTCAAAATTATCCCGGATACTGACCTGGAGTCAGCATTGAAAAATAATTACGACATGATCGTTCTACCTGGTGGTTTACCTGGGGCGGATCATCTGGATAACGATGAACGGATAAGATCAGTTATCAAAAAAATGGCGAGCGATGACAAATATACCGCTGCTATCTGTGCTGCTCCAAAGGTACTGGCAAATGCAGGGGTTCTTGCTGGTAAAAAAGCCACCAGCTATCCCGGATTTCTTGATGGTCTTGGTTTACCCGATACCACATTGTGTGATGAGGCTATCGTCAAGGATGGGAAAGTCATTACCTCAAGGGGACCCGGCACAGCGATAGATTTCGCACTTGAACTCATTGAAGTACTCTCTGGTAAGGAAAAAAGGAATGAAGTAGAGACGGCACTGGTGAGATCTTAGCGCCCAGGCAAATGAAGCTCTATCAATCAGCCGTTACAGTTCACACATTACTTACTTTCACCAGGATCGATATATCGGTTTGATATAAATTATATTTATGCTCCTATATAAATTTCATCAGTAATGAACTGTGATGCCCGATAAAGTAATTGAACATTGGGATAAAATAGCGTGTCCAATATGTGATAGCACGGAATTTACCGATTTGTTTACCAAAGATAATGAACCCTTCGTTGAGTGTCAGCAGTGCTCACTGACCATGATTAACCCAAGACCCAGATACGCAAACATTCTTAAGGGTTATACAGAGGAATATAGTCAAGGGTATATCAATAAAAAAGACAAAAAGATACGCAGAGCGAAAAGAAGAGTTCGCAAAATGAAAAAAATCTTGCCGGAAGGTCGCTGGCTGGATATTGGATGTTCTGCAGGATTTATTTTGTCAGTTGCAAAATCAGCCGATTATGAAACTTACGGGATTGAAATTGATCCGCTGGGCGTTAAACATGCCCGTGAAATATTGGGGCTGGACAATATATTTGAAGGAACATTCGAAGAGCACCATTTTGATGATAATTTTTTCGATATTATCACTATGTACGATGTCATCGAACATGTTCAGGATCTGAATGAAATTGTTAAAGAACTAAAAAGAATACTCAGTAATAATGGTGTCATCGAAATGTGGACACCAGACATTGGTCATTGGCGTGTCCCTAAATTACTAATTGAATGGGAAGCAATCAAACCTTCAGAACATCTCTATTACTTTAATAAAAAAACGCTATCAATGATTCTACACAAACATGGCCTCAAGATAATAAGAAAGCGCTTTTCATTAAAGCCTGGCCTACAGGTATTTGTGACACACGAATAATTATCATGGATAGTATTTCCTGGCTGTAGCCGCAGTTTATTTACTACGAATTAATCACCCAGGGAAAAGACCAATAACGCCAACCCCACACCACCAAACAGCCATGTCAAATAGGGAACACCGCCGATCATGGCTGGTGAAAACCCATCTAAACCAAATATTACTGCAGCACAAATAATGAATGCTGATCCAACAGTTGCCAATACTGTCCGTTGATTGCTCTGTTTTATTTCAGTCCTGATTTTCTCTAACTCAGTCGCCTTTAATTCCACCTGGATCTTGCCATCACGAACCTTTTCGATGATGTCGATAGTTTTATTTGGCAGGTCAGGCAACCGATCAAGCCATCTCGGTAAATTTTCCTTCAATCCTTTTGCCAAACCACGTACACCTAGACGATCATGCATCCAGTATTCAAACAATGGTCTCGCAGTTTTCCATATATCCAGTTCTGGATAGAGCTGTCGTCCCAAGCCTTCAATGTTTACCAGCGTTTTCTGTAACAATAGCAACTGCGGCATAATCACCATACCGAATTGTCTGGCTGTCTGAAACAGACGTAACAACATCGTTCCAAATGATATTTCTCTTAATGACCTGTCAAACAAGGGTTCACATACCGTCCTGATTGCGAATTCAAATTCATCAACGCGTGTCCCGACAGGCACCCACCCGGACTCAACGTGTAGTTCAGCAACTCGCTTATAATCACGATTAAGGAAAGCCATAAAGTTTTCAGCGAGATACCTTTGGTCAAATTCGCTGAGCGAACTCATAATACCGAAATCCACCACCATGATTTTTGCCGGCCTGCCAGGTTCCGGACTTGAGACAAATATATTGCCTGGGTGCATATCTGCATGGAAAAAACTATCACGTAAAACTTCGGTGAAAAACACTTCAACACCTGCTTCTGCCAACCATTTCAGGTCTACCCCAGCTGCTTTAAGCGAGTCAATATCATTGACAGCAATGCCTGATATGCGCTCCATGACCATGACATTTTTATGTGTTAGATCCCAGTTGACTTCAGGAACATACAACTTATCTGAATCTAAAAAGTTGCGACGCAATTGTGAGGCATTGGCTGCTTCGCGCATCAGATCCAGTTCGCCCAATAATGTCTTCTCAAACTCCGCGATAACATTGACCGGCCCCAGACGCTTTCCATCTTCTGTATAACGCTCTGCTTTATCAGCAAGGAAATACATTAAGCCGAGATCTCGACGGATGATTTCTTCAACATCCGGTCTGACCACCTTGACGATCATTTCCCGACCATCTTTCATCTTTGCAGCATGTACCTGGGCGATAGATGCAGATGCCAAAGGTATTTCATCAAACTCCATAAATATTTCGTCAATCTTCTTCTCAAATGCATCCTCGATAATACGTCTCGCTTGCTTGCCTGGGAAAGGCGGCACCTTGTCCTGAAGTTTCGAAAATTCCTGTGAAATATCTTCTGGCAAAAAATCGCGGCGCGTAGATAGAATCTGTCCAAATTTGATAAATATCGGACCTAACTCTTCGAACGCACACCTTAATCGCTCACCCCTTGGCCCCTGCTTTCTACCAAACCAGTTCCATGGAAGGATATAGAATAATATTT
>Ga0255040_10000247_pt1 | contig 13367 bp, 11 predicted proteins | sample BC1_12_2_MG_FD_181711 | JGI IMG/M metagenome (GOLD analysis project Ga0255040, IMG submission 181711) | Seawater microbial communities from Strait of Georgia, British Columbia, Canada - BC1_12_2 | ecosystem: Environmental > Aquatic > Marine > Strait | place: Canada: British Columbia | collected... | reverse complement strand
TAGGCCTGAAGAGGGAGAAGGAAAAGGTACTCTCCACTGAGGAGGCAGAGCGCCAGGCGCCACGGTGAAATATCCGGGCTAGGGTTGTAAAGGGGTTGGTAGGTTTAGGCAGCACGAAGACGTGCTGAGAACCAATGCACCTTGTCCTCGTGGAACTTGACCATAGCTTTCTGAAAAGCGTCTAGTTTGTCGCAGTCTCGCATACAAAGTTCTCTATCTTCGTCCAATCTCGAACAACCGCGGCAGGGACTTTCGATGGTCTTAATGATCATCCTGGCATTGTATTCCATTTTCACCCCCTCTCGCCTGAAGGGAGAGCTTGGGGTTCATGGGATTTAACCTTTTTTCATTGTACCAAACTTTTGCTCCCTGTCAATCAAAATAGGAACCGATCAGCCAACCAACAGACAGCTTTAGAGTACTTGTCTGACTGTGCCCATCCCCGCTATGGTGAAGTCAGTGTGACACCCCAGCAGTATGGTGGGATTTTTTACCCAAAAGTGGTTTGACCACAAATGGGTAAAAATGTGTTTTCTTCTTTTAACATCAATATGTTATCTGTATTATTATTGGTGAAATTTTAGCCAACAGTAGCCAACATTTGATCGGATTTACTCGGTTGTTGGGCCGATGCAATTTTGTTATAGTGAGCCCGCTTTCAGGCGAAGTGAACCTGGGGTATTGAACCACGAAGGTCACGAAGAGTACAAAGGATATTTGAGATTTTGGATTTCAGACAACAATCTGAAATTCCAACTCTTTGTGTTCTTTATGGTTAGACCTTCCGATCTATTCTGGGTAGCTGAAGTGGAGCTAATAAATGACTGAGTGGCAGCAGCGACTAGCAAGGCGACTTGAGGCGGCCAGGGGTGACAGGCCCGTGGATCTTCTTTTTAGAGGAGGAAAAGTGGTCAACGTTTTCACGGGGGAGCTGGCCTCAACCTCCGTTGCCGTATTCGATGGCGTGATTGTGGGTTTTGGGGAGCGTCAGGCCAATGAGGTTGTCGAACTCGATGGCGGCATACTTTCCCCCGGCTTTATTGATGGCCATTTTCATCTGGAAAGCAGTCTGCTTATACCAGCCGAATTTGCTCGGGCAGTACTTCCCCACGGGACTACAACCGTGGTGGCTGATCCTCATGAGATTGCCAATGTTGCAGGTATTGCCGGTGTTCAATTTATGCTTGAGGCGAGCGAGGACATCGGGCTCGAGGTTTTCTATATGGCCCCTTCCTGTGTGCCCGCAACTCACCTGGAGACAGCCGGAGCGGAATTGAGCGCCAATGACATTGAGAAATTAGCCCAACATCCAAGGGTTTTGGGACTCGCGGAGGTGATGAATTTCCCCGGAGTGATTATGGGGGACGAGGCAATGTTGGACAAACTTGAGCGCTTTCTGGACAAAATTATTGATGGACATTCCCCCGGACTCAGCGGTGCTCATCTAGATGCCTATTTATGCGGGGGGATTGGCTCAGATCATGAGTGCACTCGTCTTGAAGAGGCCAGGGAAAAGCTCGGCAAAGGAATGCACATCATGCTGCGGGAAGGGAGTCAGGCCCGAGACTTGGAGGCGCTGGCTCCGTTGGTGACTTCTCAAACAAAACAGCGCTGCATGCTAGTCAGTGACGACTGCCATCCGGAAGATCTGCTGGAGCAAGGGCACATGAATCGGGTCCTGAAGAGGGCAATGGAATTGTCCATCGACCCGATAACCGCTATCCAGCTGGCTAGCCTTAATCCGGCCCGCTACTTCGGCCTGCGCACCCTGGGTGCTATTGCGCCAGGATATCAGGCCGACATGGTATTGCTCAATTCCTTGCAGCCGTTGCAAATCGGTCGGGTGTACAAAAAAGGAAAGCTGGTAGCAGAAGATGGTAAATGCTTGCTGGCCAAGAAAGCCGTGGCGGCAGAGGTTCAACTGATTTCCATGAACCTCGAGGAGTTGAAAGAGGATGACCTGCGCCTGCAGGTTCAGAGTTCTGAGGTGCGGGCCATCCGTGCCGTTTCTAATACACTTATAACTGAGGAAGAGATAGTTACTGTGGCAGACCGTCAGGGTCAGGCTGTCAGCGATGCAAATCGTGACTTGCTGAAAATAGTAGTGATTGAACGGCACCAGGGTAGTGGTCGCAAAGGGTTTGGCTTTGTTCGCGGTCTCGGCCTGCGTATGGGAGCGCTTGCTTCCACGGTGGCTCACGACTCTCATAATCTGATTGTGGTAGGAGTAAGTGATTCGGATATGGTAGTTGCCGCCAACACCTTGAGAGAACTGGGTGGTGGACTGGTGGTGGTCAGTGATGGTCAGGTTCAAGCGCAGCTACCGCTGCCTGTTGCCGGGCTCATGACAGCCGCTTCTTTGGAACAGGTGGTGGCATGGAAAAAAGAAGTCAATCAAGCTGCCCTGGAGTTGGGGGCAACTATGGAGCATCCCTTCATGGCTCTCTCATTTCTGGCCTTGCCGGTCATACCCAAACTGAAGCTGACAGATCAGGGACTCGTGGATGTGGAGAGTTTTACTCATGTGCCCCTGTTTGTCTAGGGCAGAGGGCTAGGAATAGTCTTCTCTTAAACCTTGTGCCGTGTGCCTTGAGCCCTGCGCCACGATGCTTCGAGATTAGATATTTTACTTGGTGAACCCACTTTTGTTACTGAGAATTGCTTAGCGCGAATAAATCAACATGCAACGATTCATCGAATACTTGAAAACCGCTCCGCTCCCAGGCGCCCGGTTGGTGCATCATGAATTCATTCCGAGTGCTGGTGTTATCTATGGAAACCTCGATCCACCGCTTGCCCCGTCCTTGCGTTCAGCTTTGGCCAAAGAGGACATTACCAGGCTTTACCAGCACCAGGCCGAAGGTCTTTCCCTTTTTCGAAAGGGAGAGAATGTGGTTATCGCCACACCCACTGCCAGCGGTAAGTCGCTGATCTACAACCTTGCCCTGGTAGAGTTGCTGAGTAAGGAGAGGAATGGTCACGGCCTTTACCTCTTTCCCCTTAAAGCCCTGGCGCAAGATCAATATCAGGCCTTCGTCTCATTCAATCAGGAACTGCCAAGCGAACTGCAGCTTAAAGCTGCCGTGTACGATGGGGATACCCCTACGAGTCGCCGCCGCCGCATAAAAGAGAACCTGCCCCACCTGATCATTTCCAATCCGGATATGCTCCACTTTGGACTTTTGCCCTTCCATCAGCAGTGGGAAGATTTTTTTCGAAACTTGCGCCTTGTGGTAATCGATGAACTACATACCTACCGAGGTATTTTTGGCTCACACCTGGTTCAGATTCTGCGGAGGCTGCAGCGGGTGTGTAAGCTGTATGGGTCCGAGCCCAGGTACATTCTGCTTTCAGCTACTATTGCCAATGCAAGAGATTTCGCCAATCGCTTAACCGGAATGAAGTTCCGGGCAGTTGAAAAAAACGGCGCCCCTCAAGCAGGGCGGCATTTTTTCTTTATTAATCCTGACAGCAGCGCTACCACTGTGGCTGGACGTCTGTTTGTAAAGGCTCTGCAAGAGGGGCTAAAGACCATCGCTTTCACTCAAGCGCGCAAGCTTACTGAAATCCTCCACATGAATGTTGCTGAGGCCGCCCCGGAGCTTGCTACAAGAGTGAGCTCCTACCGTGCCGGTTTTCTTGCCGAGGAAAGGCGGGAGATTGAAAAAGGATTGGCCAGCGGTTCTGTGGCTGGAGTGATCTCCACCAGCGCCCTGGAGATGGGCATCGACATCGGCGGCCTGGATAGTTGCATCCTTGTAGGTTATCCAGGGACTATTATCAACACCTGGCAGCGCAGTGGCAGGGTAGGGCGGGGAAATCGAGATTCACTGGTGATTCTGATCGCCCAGCCAGATGCTCTCGACCAGTACTTTATGCGCCACCCCGGAGACTTTTTTCAGCGACCCTTCGAGGCAGCAGTGGTGGACCCAGATAATTCCGAAGTGTTGGACGCTCATCTTCCTTGTGCTGCTGCAGAGATCCCTTTGCGTGAAAGTGATGATCTCTATGCTCGCGGCGGCATTCTAGCTGCCAGGGCGCCAGTGCTTGAGGCCAGCGGCGATCTATTGCGAAGTGCCGAGGGTGATGTTTGGTATGCTGCCAGGCGACAGCCGCAACGTCTGGTGAATATACGGAGTGTGGGGCCGGGCTATGCTATTCTTGACGAATCCAGTGATAAGGTGGTGGGAAAGAACGATGGCGTGAGGGTTTTTAAGGAATGCCACCAGGGGGCAATCTATCTCCACAGAGGGCAGCAGCACCTGGTGACCCGGCTTGATCTGGAGCGACAGAACGTGTTCGTTAAAGCAATTAAGGCCCGCTACTATACCAGGGCTCTGAGTGAAAAGGAGACTGAGATATTGGCGGTGGAACGCAGTCGTCCGGTTGCCAATTTTATAGCGCGCTTGGGCCGCATACGGGTCACCGAGCAAGTTGTAGGTTATGAGAAGCGTAATTTATACAGTGGAGAGTTGCTGGACAACCTATCTTTGGAGCTGCCGCCACAGAGCTTTGAAACCGTCGGGCTCTGGCTGGAAATCGAAGATATCTTGCAGGAGATGATACTAAGGCGGGGACTTCACTTTATGGGTGGCATTCACGCCCTGGAACACGCCTTGATTAGCATGTTTCCCCTTTTTGCATTGTGTGACCGCAATGACATTGGTGGTATTGCCGTGCCTCTCCATCCGCAGACGCAAAAGAGCGCTGTTTTCATCTATGACGGATACCCGGGCGGGGTAGGGCTGGCAGCTCGTGGTTTCGAGATGATAGAGGAACTTCTGGTAAAGACAGGGGAGCTGATCGGCCGCTGCCCGTGTGATTCGGGATGTCCTTCCTGTATTCATTCACCCAAGTGTGGCGCTGGCAATAAACCCTTGGACAAGACCGCTGCCTCGCTTCTGGTGAAGGGTTTACTCGGCGAGGTTACGCTGAAGGTGGAATCGAGGAAACAAGGGGAAGATTTCGTGGCTGTACCGGAAGAGGACGTGGGGAAAGACAATGGCAGCGACCCGGCTGTGGGCCTATTTGATATCGAAACCCAGCGACTGGCGGACGAAGTGGGGGGGTGGGGGAATGTCCACCTCATGAAGTTAGCGGTGGCAGTGTTATATGACAGTCGCTCCGATATCTACGAAGCTTTTACCGAAGAGCGGGTGGAAAGCCTGATTGAACGACTTCAAAACTTCGATCTGGTGGTGGGATTTAATATCAAGCGCTTTGATTACCGGGTGCTGGGAGCCTACACCGCTTTGGATTTCCGCACCCTACCCACCTTTGACATTCTGGAAGATATTCACCGCCGTTTGGGCTTTCGCCTCAGCCTGGGTCACTTGGCCGAACAGACTCTGGGAAAAGCCAAGATTGCCGATGGGATCCAGTCGGTGCGCTGGTTTCGGGAGGGAAATCTTGATGCGGTAACAGACTACTGTAAAGAAGATGTGGCCATTACCAAAGAGCTCTTCGAATTTGGTCTCAGCCACGGTTATTTGCTTTATCGCACCAGGGCAGGGCAGGCAGTCCGGTTACCGGTGGATTGGAATATGGATCGGATTCTGGACAAAATTAGCCAAAGTTGACACGGTGAAGAGGACTTGGCCCGGATATTTCATGAATTGCTGTCGCGAGACCGCGAAGATGGGTGTGCCACCTGGCAACCGCAGGGGGTTGGTTCCGAGGCGTACCTGAACGGTACGTCGCAGGGGCCGACACCCGAGGACGCCAGGAAGGACGGCCAAATCCGTGGTCGCAGCAAGTAATTCATGAAATATCCGGGCCAGAGGAAATTATCTTGGGCAGGCAGGAGCCCACTGCCATGCTGGGCATCCAAAAATGTCGAACCAGAATCCGTTGCGGATCATCCACTGACCGTGAGTACTCCATTCAGGCTGACCAGTTGGGTTTTGCCGATTGAACATCTTGAAGGTGTATTCGTAGTCGGTCAGTCCGTCGTTGTGGAAACCTTCGTTGGTCCGTAAGGTAAAAAACAGGGCTTGATTGAACATGTCTCGCTTTTGCACGTTTACCGCTTTTATTCTGTAGCCACGATGGCTATCAGGCTTGAATTCCATAGCTAGTTCTGGAAGTAGGTATCTTTCTGCTGGGGCGGGTCGGCTGTTTGGATCCCAGCCGATGACGACGACGACTCCCGCATTGTTGGTTTTCTGGCCGGGCTTGAGAGGATAAAAAGTCTGATTGTCCAGATAGTACATCTTCTGGGCATTAAGGAAGTTCACTACTGAAGCCTGGCATTCAACTTTGCTTTCATGTCGGTAATACGCGGTAAAGGTTGGAATTGCCACTGCCACAAGAACAGCCACCACTCCTAAGGTCACCACGAGTTCCAATAGGGTCAAACCATTATTTCTCCGAAACCACTGGTGCTGCATGGACATTACTGGCTATTTTTCCTTCCTGACAGAGTAAATATCCTCTGCGGTGGCAATTAAGTTCTCTCCTGAAATTGATGATTCCGGCTTAATGCGGAGGAGATAGCCTTCGCGTTCATTGAGGTTATAGTCAAGATACCGTAAGACCCTGCGGTTCTCTGCTGCATCATTAAGATAGCTGGGCAAGAGCTCATGGAGGCTGTCAGGGTAACGATTACCGTTCGCCACCGAATAATGGGCCAGTATTGCCTGGAATTCTGCGAGCAGTTCCACCGGGTCGGTGACATCCAAAGTAATCGCTGATTTCAGTTCGGTCCGATCCCAATAAAACCTGAGCCCCACAAGCCCCAGTACCAATACCAAACCAATTGTGAGCACTGACTCAATGTAAGTGGGGCGCCACTTCTTATGCAGACCGACGCGCAGATCCTCTTCTTCCTGCTCACGTATGGTGGTGTCACTTTTGACATCGTTGAGTGAAAGAGCCAGCATGCAGCGGTGGCAAACAGAGCGACCGTCCTCAACGCGGAGGGTGCAGCTTTCACAAAGTTCGGCTTCGCATTGATCACAGTAAGCGACAGAGTCTCGATCCGGGTGATAAACGCAACCCATAGCTGTTGCCTCGGTTATAAGTAGAAAGAGAAAGAGCAACTGCTCTTATAAGCAAGAATTCTTTGTATAATCAATAATTTATTGTAATGACAAATCTTTATCCTACCATCATGGCTAGGTGTTGCAAGTAGTAAGCCATCCGCTCTGCCAATACTCACCTGTTCCAACGCACAGTAGGATTCGGAAACATCCGTGCTAGGAATAGAGTAAATAGGGCTCAGAAAGTTTGCGAAACTCACGCAACTGGGGTTCCCAGCTTCGCTCCAGCTCTTTTACCGGAACTCCTGCCTCCAATTGGGCGTGCAGGTTGCCACTGCCGAGGATGATCTCTATGGGTAGATGGTGAAACTCATATTCGTAAGGTGGCGAGGCCCATTGGAATTCGTCGCGGTGTGTAGTCAGAACCGCCTGCACTAGGGTGAGAGAGGTGGCATAAGGGTAGTACATTTCAGGATCGGCCACGTGAATTTGAAAGCCAGCGCAGCTCTGGCCTGTCCATTTGTCAAATGAGGGCGTGAAGCGAGCAGGGCGCAATATCAGGCCGGACAAGTCCTCCTGGGCGAGACGTTCAGTAACCAGTTCAGGTTTAAGGTATGGGGAACCCCAAAGCTCAAAAGGTGTGGTGGTGCCCCTGCCCTCTGAGAGATTGGTACCCTCCAGTATAACCTGGCCAGGGTACACCAAGGTTGACTCTGGTGTGGGCAAATTGGGTGAGGGTGGAACCCAATACAGACCGGTGTGCCCATAGAGCATCGAACGTCTCCAGCCATTCAGCTGAAAGACCTGCAGAGGAGCGCCGATGTCAAAGGCTTCATTAAAAAGGAGGGCTAGCTCTGCTATAGTAAGACCGTGGCGCATAGGGATCGGGAAACGGCCGACGAAAGAGCTGCGCTCAGAGTCAAGAAGGTTTCCTTCACTTCGCTTGCCGCCGATGGGGTTTGGTCGATCCAGAACCACCACCTTAACGTTGTGATCCCTGGCGGCTTCCATACATAAGGCCAAGGTGGTGGCGAAGGTGTAAACTCGGGTACCAACGTCCTGTAGATCAACGACGAGGATGTCGATGTGTGAGAGCATAGCGTCTGTGGGTTGCCGGGTCGCACTGTAAAGGCTGAAAACAGGGATGCCCAGGTGCTTGTCGATAAAATCATCGGACTCGATCATGTTGGCCTGCTGTTCACCGAGATAACCATGCTGAGGGGCAAAGATGGCAGTGAGATTGGCTCCGGCTTCGAGCAATCGATTTTGAGTGTGGCGGAGACGGTTGTCCACTGAGGCCTGGTTGGCGAGCAAGCCGATCCGTGCGCTTCGCAGCCAGTCTGGCTGGGTTGCTAGCAGGTTGTCGATGCCAAGCTGTACAGCAGCCATAAGAGAAATCCCTCCGAGAATGAGTACTGAGGATTATACACTAAGCACTAAGCAAAATGCGGTTATTGGTTATTCGTTATACGTTATATGACAGTAAAATTCAGCGACCTGAAACGTTTTGCGGCCGTGGCTCCTCCTGGAGAATACCGAATAACGATTAACAAATAACGTATAATTCACTCGGCTCGCTGCTCAAAGTGCAGCGAGACGTGGGGTATGATTATAGGAGAGCCTGCTTTACAGTCAAGAGGGCTTCCACTTGACCTTTTAGGGGTATTTTAGTAGAGTCGCGATGTTTGTCGGGATGAGCTGAGTGGGCCCTCAAAAGACACCACTTTCATTAGCGATACTCCGTCAACAGAGATCTGATTGGAAGTATGCATGGCCCGCAAGTCCACCTATAATATTCTGATGTACTCCCACGATACCTATGGCCTCGGCCACATTCGTCGTACCTTGGCCATTGCCTCCCACCTGCGAGATCCCAATGTCAATACCATCATTCTCACCGGGAGTCCAATAGTCGGTCGATTCAGTTTTCCCCAACAGATCGATTTCGTCCGGGTGCCCGGAATGATCAAGATGACTAATGAGGAGTACCTTCCCCTCTCCATCAAAATAAACACCCGCCATGCCTTAAAAATCAGACAAACCATTATTACCAGCACTGCCAAGGCCTTCCAACCACGCCTGTTTATTGTTGACAAGGCTCCTTTGGGCCTCAAAAGGGAGATCGTCCCGACCCTGCAGTGGCTGAAACGCTGTCACCCAGACACTCACACCATTCTTGGCCTCAGGGACATCATGGACGATGCCGCCAGTACGCAGAAAGACTGGGAAGAAAAGGGCGTCTATGATGTGCTGGAACAATACTATTCAGAAATCTGGGTGTATGGCAATCAGGATTTTTATGACCCGATTCGTGAGTATGATATCCCGGAAAATATCAGCAGGAAGATAGTATTTACCGGCTATATTCCGCGCAGGGTGACCAAACCTGGAGAGGTGCGCGAAGTGCGCCGGGAGCAGCGGCTTGAGCCTGAAGAGAAGTTGGTGGTGGTCACAACCGGGGGCGGTGGCGACGGCTATGCTCACATGGATGCATATCTCAGAATGCTGGAAGAGTGGGGAGGACCACCTCCTTTTCGAACAGTGATGGTTACCGGGCCCTTCATGCCCAAGAAAATGAGGGTTGAAATTTTCAATAGAAGCAGAAGTCTGGCGGTGCGTTCCTACCGGTTCTATAGACGCATGGAAAGATTGATTGGGGCTGCAGATGTTGTGGTGAGCATGGGGGGGTACAATACGGTTTGCGAGATTCTTAGCCAGGGAAAACCGTCTCTCATAATCCCTCGAGAACAACCGCGCCGAGAGCAGTTGATCAGGGCTGAGATTTTGCATGAGCGGAACCTGGCGGATTTTATACCTTGGCGCCGAGTAAGTCCGAGTCTATTGAAAGACAAGCTGCTGGCCATGCTTGATGATCCGAAGCCCTATCACCGGGCGATACGGCAATTTCGTCTTACCGGACTTGAGGTCATGCGACAGAGGCTGGCCGAGTTCCGGGGAGAGGTTATCAGAGAGAGAAAGGTAATACAGCTTTAGCCCGGATATTTCATGAATCACTTGCTGCGACCACGGATATGGCCGTCCTTCCTGGCGTCCTCGGGTGTCGGCCCCTGCGACGTACCGTTCAGGTACGCCTCGGCTTCGATCTTGGATTTCGGATCTCGGATCTCGGATTTTTGACTACAATTGATGACATAGAACTTAACAGTTCAGATTTTGCCATTTGTTCTCTGGTTTTCACGAGCTTTTCAGCAAATTTTCAATCCGCAATCCGCAATCCGCATTCCGCAATCGTCGACCCGGTGGCACGCCCATCTTCATGGTCTCGCTACAGCAATTCATGAGATATCCGGGCTAGGTAAAAGCACAAAGTTTGGACCCAGGCAAGTTGGATGGCCCGTTTCGGCGGGTTTTTTTATTTAGTCCTAAAAACATGGCCCTCAGGGCAAATCAGAGTTCAAGGGCGTTGGCGGTAAAGATTGCGAGCTGTTTTGGAGTACTGGCGGAATAGAAATTCCAAATCACAAATATCAAATATCAAACAAATAACAATGACCGAAATTCCAAATTCAAAATCTGTTTTGGTCATTGAGTATTGGAATTTGAGATTTGTTTGTAATTTGGTGCTTGGAATTTGATATTTTGAAATTCTCCATTACTCCAGCAGACTGCCGCAAGACCGGAACATTTTTGGCCAACTTAACAGACCTGGACTGTGCGAGGTCCTGCGTGATATTATCAAAAGCTATGTTTTTTGGAGTAGTTGGTGGGTCGGATGGTTCCGCACCACTGGTCCAGCCGACGCATTCTTGATAGTAAGGATGAAGAAAATTGACTGAAGGCCGAGAGAGAGTAATAGGTTACATACTTAAAGGTTATCCCCGTATTAGTGAGACCTTCATCTCCAATGAGATTAACTTGTTGGAAAACCTCGGTTTCCCGCTCCACCTTTTTCCCATGCGTCAGCCGCGGGAGCAATTTACCCACGAAAGCGTAAAACAAATTCGGGCCTCGGTAGACTATCTTCCCGAAACCCTTCTGGTACCGTTGCCTCGTCTACTTTACCATAACCTCTTGCTGGCAAAAAAGCGTCCGAAGGCCTATTCTGAAGCCTTCCGGATCATGCTCACTCGCTTGCGCCGTTCAAGGAAAGTCGCCACCATTAAACACTTACTCCAGGCAGGATATCTGGTTCACGCCCTGCTTCCCGGCACGAACGTCTGTCACCTGCACGCTCACTTTGCCCATTCGCCCACCTCGGTGGCCCTGTTTGCCAACAAACTGAGCGGCCTACCATTCAGTTTTAGCGCCCACGCCAAGGATATTTATACTTCGGCCCCCCGACAACTGAAAGAGAAAATTGCTCTGGCGAGCTTTGTAGTGACCTGCACCGAATACAACCGTCGTTTTCTCGAAGAGTTGACTCCCGAGGGTCCGTCCATTCACTGTATCTATCACGGCATCGACGCCAGACTTTTTAATGAGCCATCCGAGCCGCGGGAACCCTCACCTCCGTACCGGATACTGAGCATTGCCCGCCTGGTTGAACAAAAAGGGTTACCCACGGTGATTCGTGCCCTGCGCATTCTGCTCGACCAGGGGTACTCGTTTCGCTACACTCTGATTGGTGATGGGGAAGATCGGCGACCAATTCTGAATCATCTGCACAATTTAGGACTTGGTGATTCTTGCCACTGGTTGGGGACCCAGCCACACGACAGGGTGATTGATGAGTATAGGCAAGCTGATCTTTTCGTCTTGGGCTGCGAGGTGGCCAGTAACGGTGACCGGGACGGCATTCCCAATGTTTTCCTCGAGAGTATGGCCATGGGGGTGCCGGTGCTGGCCACCCGAGTCTCAGCTATCCCAGAGCTGGTGGAAGACGGTCGCACCGGACTACTAGTGGAACCTGGTCAACCTGAAGCAATGGCCACAGGTATGGTCCGATTGTTAATTGATCAGAATTTACGTCAGCGCATCATCACCGCTGCGCGCCAACAAGTCAGGGAAGATTTCGATAACCGCAAGCTGATTCAAAAACTCGCCGCAGTATTTGAACAAGCAGGAATAGGGCGCAGGTAGTCCATGGCGCTTTGTGACGCAAGACGGGCAAAACGAGAGGTCGGGCCAGACGTGTGTGCCAAGATTAAGTAGTAATTCCCCGTCTCGCCAGTCTCTGGAGACCTGAACGAATCCACCCGGTACGAAGTAGCCATTAAATCTTCGGTACAAATATGTCTCGGTCACTAAACATTGCATTCTATGCCCCTCTAAAACCATTGGGACACCCACATCCTTCTGGTGATCTGGTCATTGGTACTGGACTTTATCAGTTTCTCCAGGGACGTGGTCATCGCCTGGAAAGCATCAGCCAGTTCCGAAGCCGCTGGATTTACTGGAAGCCTTGGCGCTGGCTTCAGTTCCTCAGGGCTCGCAGTCGTTCGCTGCAGCGCTGTAGGAGACTGGACGCTAATCTTTGGCTAACCTACCACAGCTACTACAAAGCACCCGATCTCCTTGGCCCCGACTGCAGTCGCCGTTTGAGGCTGCCTTACACGATCTTTCAGGGCATCTATTCCACCAAAAGGCGTAAACGCTGGCAGACGTGGGCCGGTTTTGTCCTGAACCGACGAGCGCTTCTGGCTGCCGACCACGTTTTCACCAACAGAAAAGCAGATTTCGTTAACCTGGGCAGGATAGTGCCCGAAGAGAGTCTCACCTACGTGGTGCCCGGAATCTTGCCGGAGCAGTTCATTTTTGATGCAAGATCCAGAAAACAACTGCGACAAGAGTGGGATATAACTGAAGGGGTTGTGGTGCTTACCGCCGCCATGTTCCGTCCAGGGGTCAAGAGCGAGGGACTCTCCTGGGTGATTCGCTCTTGTGGCGAGCTTTTCCGCCAGAATGTCCCCCTGTATCTGGTGATAGCGGGAGAAGGTAAGGAAGACCGTCATCTTCGCCAACTGGCTGACTCCTACCTTCCTGGACGAGTTCGATTTCTGGGCAAGGTGGCACGGGAGGAGATGTACCGCTTCTACAGTGCCGGGGATTTGTTTGTCTTCCCGGGCATTCGTGAGTCACTGGGCATGGTTTTCTTGGAAGCTCAATCCTGCGGTCTACCTGTAGTGGCCTTTGCAGACGGTGGGGTCCCGGAGGTGGTTACAGATGGCGTCTGCGGTTATTTGGTTCGCCCTTTTGATGCCAGAGAGTTCAATGAGGCCATTGCTCGGCTACTGGCTGACCGGGTTTTGAGAAAACGGATGGGAGAGGCGGCAAGTGGTTACGTACGGAGCAGACACGATCTCAAGCAAAACTACCACATTGTGGAAGATACTCTGCTAGGATTAGTTGACAGGCAAAACCCGCAGAGGCGTGGGACATAGGGCATAGGGCATAGGGCAGAAGGCAGGGAGCAGAGGTCAGAGATCA
>Ga0255040_10000246_pt1 | contig 13388 bp, 10 predicted proteins | sample BC1_12_2_MG_FD_181711 | JGI IMG/M metagenome (GOLD analysis project Ga0255040, IMG submission 181711) | Seawater microbial communities from Strait of Georgia, British Columbia, Canada - BC1_12_2 | ecosystem: Environmental > Aquatic > Marine > Strait | place: Canada: British Columbia | collected... | reverse complement strand
ATAGCCCATGCAGTGCTCAATCGCATGTCCGAACGTATGACCAAAATTTAAGATTGCCCGTCTTCCAGACTCACGCTCGTCCTCGGCGACCACTTCGGCTTTCAGCTCACACGAACGTTGGATGGCACGAGCGAGAACGTCGGGATCCTTGTCGAGCAAGGCGGCCATATTTGACTCGAGCCACGTAAAGAATGTCGCATCGCAGATCGCACCGTATTTGATGACCTCCGCGAGCCCCGCCCTGAACTCACGAACAGGCAGCGTGTCCAGCGTGTCGGTATCGATTAGCACGAGCCCCGGCTGGTGAAATGCGCCGATCAGGTTCTTGCCTTTTTCGTGGTTAACCCCGGTTTTTCCACCGACCGACGAATCCACTTGTGCGAGCAGGGTCGTTGGTACCTGCACGAATGCGACGCCTCTCATATAACAGGCGGCCGCAAAGCCGGTGATATCCCCGACGACGCCTCCACCAAGCGCGATCACCGTTGTGTCACGGTTTGCACCCAGGCTGACCAACTCATCCAGAATCATCTGCATCGTCGCAACCGTTTTGAACGATTCGCCGTCGGGAAGGCTGATGCTGCTAATCTTGCGCCCGACGAGATTTGGCTTGAGCCTGTCGAGATACAACGGCGCTACGGTCTCATTGCTGACAATGAGGCAATCCTCCCCGCGGACATACTCGGCGACATCGAAGCCGCCGTTCAGGAGCGCACGACCAATGATGATCGGATAGCTCCGATCATCCAGATCAACATTGATAGTCTTCATACGGCGCTAGATTACATGAATGTAGGAGCGCGCTCCTACGAAACCTTTTCGATTATCTCGCTTGCAACAGAGTGAACCTTGCGTCCATCCGTTTCGACGACCAGGTCCGCGATCTCCCGATACAGTGGATCACGATCTTGCAGCAGTGTTTCGAGTATCTCGCGGCGATCGCCATTCTCGAGCAGCGGTCGCTCCCGGCCCTTGTTGGTGCGCGCAAACTGCTGATCGACCGTCGTGTAAAGGTAGACAACGAAACCGCGACCACCAAGCCGGCTTCGGCTCTCGGCATCGACGATTGCACCACCGCCCGTCGCCAGCACGACACCGTCAATTCGGGTCAGGTCGTCAATTGCCGCCGCCTCACGCTTGCGGAAGCCGGCCTCACCCTCTTTCTCAAATATGAAGGCTATGTCGACACCGGTACGCGACTCTATTTCGTCGTCGCTGTCCATAAACGTCAGGTGCAGTGTACGGGCGAGCTGTCGACCAACGGCCGACTTGCCGGCACCCATAGGGCCAATCAGAAAGATGTTTTTCGGATGTTTCATCGCTGATGATTATTTCATCGGGTCTTCACAAAAACCCTTAAAGAGAAAGCCAACCCGAAGGTTGGCTTTCCTGTTCTTCAGAGGAACAACAGATTAGTAAACTGTCGCGCCTTCCTCAAGAATGCGCGGTGTTACGAATATCAGCAGCTCAGCCTTGTTGTCGGTTCGCTGTTTGCTCTTGAAAAGATTGCCCGCAAACGGAATATCACCGAGCCATGGCACCTTCGTGATCGTCTCGCGGCGTTCTGTTTCGTAGATGCCGCCAAGAACCACCGTCTGACCGTTAGCCACGAGGACCTGGGTTTCGACGGAGCGGGTATCAATACTCGGCACCGTGCCACCAAGGCCGCCTGTCGAGATAATCTCACCGACGTTGTCCTTGCTCACCCGAAGATCCATGATGATGTTGTTGTCCGGCGTAATTTGCGGCGTAACAACGAGTTCGAGGACAGCTTCCTTGAACTGAATCGTCGTCGCACCCGATGACGCCGACTGCTGGTACGGGATTTCCACACCCTGCTTGATCGTGGCTTCTTTCTGGTTTGCCGTGATAACACGTGGCGTCGACACGATCTCACCACGACCCTCAGCCTCCAACGCTGTCAGCTCGAGGTCCACCAGGTAGTCATTTTCAAGCACGGCCAGCGCGAAACGGCCTGCCGGGCTGCCAACCGGCAACGCCACATTGTAGCGATCGGTAAGGTCCGGCAACTCAAGCAACTCCGTACTCGTGGGGTCTTGCTGATTCTCAAGATAAGTACTGATCATGGTGTCCGTACCCGAACCGGTACCGGTGATCGTCGTAATTCCTGTATTGCTCTCATTGAACGCGGTGACGCCCAGACGAACGCCGAGTTCGCGGCTGAAGTCGTCGTTGACGACAACGATGCGAGACTCGATCAGAACCTGCTTGATTGGTATATCGAGAGCGCGAACCAGCCTTCGAATGCTCTGCAGGTTCTCTGCCGTGTCCTGAACCAGAAGCGTATTGGTGCGATCATCAACACCAACGCTGCCGCGTTCCGAAATCAGGGCGCTGCCGCCCGTACCCGCGGTGATCAGACTCGAAAGGTCACTCGCTTTGGCATAGTTCACCTGCAGGAACTCGGAGTACAGCGGCTCCAGTTCGCTAATCGCCTGCTTGGCCTCAAGGTCGGCTGTTTCGCGCGCCGCGATCTCTTCCGCCGGCGCAACCATGATGACGTTGCCGTTCTGGCGCATGTCCAGACCCTTGGTCGTCATGACGATATCCAGTGCCTGGTCCCAGGGAACATTGCGCAAACGCAGCGTTACGTTGCCCTGAACCGTATCCGATACAACGATGTTCTTGCCCGACGTTTCAGCCAACAGCTGCAGTACGGCGCGTGTCTCGATGTCCTGGAAGTTTAGCGTCAGGCGCTGACCTTCGTACTCCTTGGTCTCCGAGAACAGGCTGGATTCTTCGGCACCCTCTTCTGCTGCAGGATTAATTTCGATCGTGAACTCATTATCAGATTGGTAGGCGAGTTGCTCATACTTGCCCTCCGCTGATATGACGATACGGGTGTCCAGATTGGTGCGCAGCGTATCAACGGTCGTCACCGGTGTTGCGAAGTCCATAACGTCAAGACGACGCATCAGCTCGGCGGGCAAGCTCGTGTCTTTAAAGACAGCGACGACACGACCGCCTTCCTGGCGAATATCAACGGGGGTTGACGGATCGGTCAGGTTAACAACAACACGGCCTCCACCGTCACGTGTGCGACGGAAATCGACACCGGAGATTGCGCGACTACCTGGCGCGGCATACGAACGGGGGCTGGATGCTGGTGCGCTGGCGAACTGGGTTGTATCGGCGCTGTATTCATCCCCGCCACCCAAGGTGACGGTTACCGTGTTACCGCTATGGCTGGTCTGATACTCGACCATAGAGTCCAAATTAAGTACGACTCGCGTGCGACCATTAGCTTCAGCCGTCAGCACCGTGTCCAGCGGACCGATATTTACATCACGGCGACGTGAGCTCAGGCCCAGCGTCGTGCCTGGCAGGTCAAGTGCGATTCGCGCAGGATTCTCGATCGTGAACGCCAGCGGCTCTGGCGCCGTGTCACTCATGATCAGCTTCAGCTCGACGCGCTGGCCGGGCAGACTCTGCACCTGAATGTCCTGCAGCCGATTACCTTCCTGTGCGCTGGCAGTTGCGCCCCAGAAAAGCAGTAATGCTGCCTGTGCCAATGCGGCCAGTTTCAGCACTGATGTGCGACGACCGACCGTCGGTTTGATTTTGAGCATCATTCCAATTACTCCCAGTTCCATTCAGGTGTCAGTCTGATAGACCGACTGCGGCATCTCTCTCGATATAGCCGCCGATTCCGTCAGAAATAATTTCAACCAGAGCGATTTCTGATTCAGAAACCTCGTTGATTCGTCCGTCGTTTTGTCCCATGTAATTGCCGGGAACGACTCGGTGAATCAATCCGTCAGCGGTCTGTACAAGACCGTACATCGTGTCGCCGATATAAAGCGTCCCGACCATGCCCAGGGTATCCAGCGGAAAGCTCTCAAGATACTCTCGACTTCGATCAAGGTCAGGTCGGGCACCGCCAGAGCTACCGGACGCCGTTGGCGTATCCGGTATAAACGGTGAACGCATACCTTGCGCGTCAGCAATGTAGGTGAACACTTCGTACGGTGTGATTTCCGGCAATGGCTCGATACGTCCACCAGGTTTGACTTTAGTCTCGTTGATGTACTGATCCAGGTCATCCATGTCGCCACCGCATGCGGTAAGAAGCAAGGTCGACAAAACCAGAATCAAGCCGTGTTTGATTGCTAGGGAAGCTCGCATTATCACTGTGCCTCCTCGTCAAGATACCGGTACGTCTTTGCAGTGACCTCAATGCTCAGGCTGTCGAAGGTTGATGCGTCCTCTGACGTGATATTGATGTCGTGCAAGGTGACGATTCGCGGCAACGCGGCGATGCCGCTGACGAAATTGCCAATTTCATGGTAGCCACCGGTCAGACGAATCTTGATCGGCTTCTCCGCGTAAAAGTCCCTCGGAATTTCGGCCTGGGGAACAAACAGCTTCTCCTGCAAACCAGCCGCCAACCCTGTTTGTGAAATATCAACGATCAGGCTGGGTATTTCGGTCTTGCCAGGAAGCTGCCTTAGCATCGTGCCGAACGACTGCTCAATCTGAGCAAGCTGTGCTCTGTAGGCATCGTAGTTGGCCGCTTTTCGCTGCTTGCTTTCAAAAGTAATTCTCAACTGCTCTTCTTCTTGCTGCACGCGTTCAAGTTGTGGTGCCTTGTCCTGAATGATGAACCAGTAGATTCCCAGGCCGAGCACGACGACGAACACGATGACAATTACAGCAATACGAAAGGCGAGCGGCCAGCGCCCGACGTCGTTGACATCAAGGTTCTGGAGTTCTTCAACGAGATTCATTCCGCCCCCTCCGCTTCAGCACCCGATCGCATCTGCTTCAGATAAACGACAAAATTGGCTTGGCGGGAAGCGCCGGACTGAGTGGTCTCGACACGCTCAACCTCGGGGTCGCCCAACCACTCGGACGCGTCTATCTGACGCATCAGTGCGGATACACGCGTGCTGGATTGCGCTACGCCCCGAACCGTGACTCGCGACCCGGCTTGATTCATACCGGTCATGTACACGCCCTCAGGGAGCTGTCGAACCAGTTCATCGAACAGGTGGACGATCTCAGGGCGGCTCTTCTGCAGTTCCTCGATGATCTCCATGCGGGCTAGCAAGCGTTCTTTCTGCCGCTCCAGGCCATCAATTTCGGTAATGCTTTTTTCGAGCTCCACGATCTCATCGGTCAGTCGCTTATTGCGCGCTTGCTGGTTTTCGATCATTTGCGAAAAAGCAAACAACGTCGCGATCACCATGACAATCCCGGCAACAACGGCACCGCCGGCGGCGACTCCGAAATCTCGTTGGCGCTTTTTCCGTTCCGCCTCGCGCCACGGGAGTAGATTAATACTTGGCATATTAGTCGAAGCTCCTTAGTGCAAGGCCGCAGGCAGTAAGAAGTGCTGTCGCATCTTTATTGACGCCTTGTGATTTGGCCTTAGATGAAATCTTCATTTGCCCGAGCGGATCACCGACCTCGGTCGGTATGCCTACTCGGCTGGAAATGACATCCGCAATACCGGGGATGTTGGCACAACCGCCGCACACCAGGATCATGTCCGGCTGCTCTCGACCACCGCCGGAGGCGAGGTAGAACTGCAGTGAACGGCTGACTTGCTGAGTCATGTCGTCGATAAATGGCTCAAGTACTTCAGGTTGGTAATTACTGGGCAGACCGCCTTGCTTCTTCGCACGGCCGGCGTCTTCCATCGACAACCCGTAGGTGCGCATGATTTCTTCGGTGAGCTGCTGGCCGCCGAAGTTGAAATCGCGCGTATAAACAACCTTGAGATCGTATAGCACACTGAATGTCGTGCTACTTGCGCCGATATCGACGACAGCGACAGACTGTCCGATGCCGCCATCAGGAATCTGGTGACTCAACAAGCGACACGCGTTCTCAAGAGCGAATGCCTCGACGTCGACAATTCGTGTTTCAAGGCCCGCGGCCCTGACAGAAGACTGTCGCTGGTCGACATTCTCTGTGCGCGTCGCGACCAGCAACACGTCCATGAGCTCGGGGTCTTTATCATTCGGGCCAATCACTTCGTAATCAAAGCTGACTTCTTCCATTGGAAACGGAATGTACTGGTCAGCCTGAATCTCGACCTGTCCCTCAAGATCTCGTGTCGATAAAGATGAGGGCATTTGAATGACTTTGGTAATGGCCGCATCACCACTGATAGCGACGGCCACATCGGTTGCCTTGGCCCCGGCGCGCTTAACGGCGCGTCGAATTGCTTCGCCGACGGCTTTAGCGTCGACGATGGCTTTTTCGCTCACCGAGCTGGGGGGGGTAGGCTCTGCTGAGTACGACTCGACACGATAACGTTTTCCGCTCTGGGAAAGCTCTATCAGTTTCACCGACGACGTCGTGATATCGAGGCCCAGCAATGGCTGTTTCTTGTTGCCAAAAAGCACGTTTTTTTCCTTCTAAGTCGGTAAGTTGCGAGTCAAACGTAGGTTGGACCTGAGCATATCGATTTAACTATATATCATTAAAATATTAAATAAAACGTGACTTTGCTCAAGATCCACCAAACCCTATAGTAATGCGCCTGTTCGGCAACATTCCGTGAACCAGTCGTCGCCTCGGGATGACGCCCGTTATTGCAGCCTCGGGCAATGCGCGTCTATCATCGGCCGCCGTATACAATCATGCAGTGGCTTTGCCCCAAAAATGTCACATTTTCGGCACCTGCCGACCACCACGTTACCTTTAAATAGGTTGAGTCAGCGCCCCGATAAACCGGGATATTCTGCCGAAAACGCCAGCAACTATGCATAAACCACCGAAAACAAACAAGAATCCACGTCACAAACGCAACCGGCGCCTGTGGAGGAGCGTGGTTTTGCTGCTTGGATTGGGCACCTGCGGTGCCATCGGAGCCGTCGGAGCCGTCATTGGCGCCTATTATTTTGTCGAGCCCGGGCTCCCGAAAGCCGAGACTATCCGGGATATCCCGCTGCAAATTCCGCTGCGCATATTCAGCCGGGACGGACATCTGATCTCCGAGATCGGCGAGCGGCGCCGCATCCTCATTAACTTCGACGATTTGCCACCACATGTCGTACATGCGTTTATCTCGGCTGAGGACCGGCGCTTCTTCGAACATCCCGGCATCGACTATCAGGGCATTGTGCGGTCTTTCGCGCGACTGCTTCAAAGCGGAGAGATCAGTGGGGGCGGCAGCACCCTTACGCAACAACTGGCGCGCGATTACTTCTTGACGCGCGAACAGTTATTCACACGAAAACTGCGGGAGGCCTTTCTCGCCTACAAGATCGAGCAGGAGTTCACTAAAGAACAGATCATGGCGCTGTTCCTGAATAAAATGTTCTTCGGGCAACGTGCCTACGGCGTCGCGGCGGCAGCGCAGGTGTACTTCAACAAAGATCTCAAAGACATCAACCCGGCCGAGGCCGCTACTCTCGCCGGCGTTCTCCCTGCGCCGTCGCGTTACAACCCGGTTTACAGTGCCGCGAATGCGACGGTGCGGCGCGGCTACGTCCTCGGTCGGATGCGCGATCTTGGCCACCTTGATGACGCGGCCTATGCGGAGTCGGTGGACTTTCCGATGGAGTCTCGGCTACATGGTGCTGCGGTTGAGCTGAGCGCGCCGTATGTTGCGGAGATGGTGCGCAGTGAGATGTTGAAGCGTTATGGAGAAAGCACCTACACCGCGGGTTACCAGGTTGTAACCAGCCTCGACTCGCGCCTGCAGATGGCGGCCAATTACTCCTTAAGAAACGGGCTCCTTGAGTTTTCGCGACGACGCGGCTACCGCGATCTCGGCCCGGCGATGACCATAGAGCTAGATGAAACAATTCTAACAACGCCGTTCGAGGAATGGCCGATAGAGATTCGCGAATCACTCGAGCAATACGCGCCGGGCGGTCTCTCCATTGCTCTTGTGACTGCAGTAGAAGAGAACAACACGGCACGCATTGTATTCAGTGGCGGCGTTGAAGCCACGCTGCCCTGGACGGGCATTCGTTGGGCCAAGCCTTTCATCGATCGAGAAACGACCGGCCCGTCGCCAGAAAAAGTAACCGACGTTCTTTCCGTGGGCGACCTTATATATGTGATGCCGACTAGCGCGGGTAGCTGGGCGCTCGCGCAGGTTCCGGACGCACAGGGCGCGATTGTGTCGATCGATCCCTACGATGGCGCGGTTGGCGCGCTGACTGGCGGGTTCGACTTCACGATGAGCAAGTTCAACCGGGCACGACAAGCTTATCGCCAACCCGGCTCATCGTTCAAGCCTTTTATCTATTCCGCAGCGCTCGAGAACGGCAACACCACGGCGACCGTGGTTCTGGATGCGCCGGTTGTCATTAATTCATCGGAGCTCGAAGCGGTCTGGCGACCTATCAACTACAGCGGCAGATTTTATGGGCCCACGCGCATGCGTGAGGCGTTGGTGCGTTCGATGAACCTCGTCTCCGTGCGACTACTGTTATTCGAAACCGGCGTGGGTAATGCGGTTCGTCACATCGAAAAATTCGGCTTCGGCGACGCCGCGCTGCCACGCAATGGGTCTCTCGCTTTGGGCGGCGGTGCCGCATCGCCACTCGACATGGCCCAAGGCTACGCGACGATTGCCAACGGAGGACACGCCGTCAAACCGTATGTGATCGATGCAATTTACGGCCCCGAAGGCGAAACCCTTTATCGCAGCGAACCGGCGCTTGTCTGCGACATTTGTGTTGCTGCAGAACCGGTTGACCAATTCGGTGACGCGCCGCTTCAGGAAATGACCCTTGACGAAATGGCTGATGTGGCACTTGTCTATCGACCCGATGCGTCAGTCGCGCCAGAGTTCTTCGAAAACGTCAACGCCGCACCGCAAACCATTAGCCCGCAGAACATGTTTCTTGTTCAGGACATGATGCGTGATGTCGTGCGACGCGGCACGGGACGCCGCGCAATGGCTCTAGGACGTAACGATCTTTCGGGAAAAACGGGTACGTCGAACGACAGACGCGACGCCTGGTTCGGTGGCTTCAACGGCGATCTGGCCAGTATCGTCTGGGTCGGCTACGACGACGACCTGCCTCTGGGTCCTCGCGAAGAAGGATCGCGGACGGCGCTCCCTATCTGGATTGAGTTTGCGCGCATCGCGCTCGCAGGCGTGCCGGAGAACCAGATGCCAATGCCGGAGGGAATTGTCTCGGTACTCATCGATCGCGACACGGGCTGCCCCGCCCGCGCAGGCCAACGCAATGTCGTATTCGAAGTGTTTCGCGAGGGTAATGTACCCAAGTGTGAGTTCGTCGACGACCTGCCCGACATCTTTAACGACGCGTCTGGAATCGATGCGCCACCCGAAGACGAAACGGAAAAAGAAGAAGATACCGAGTCACTTTTCTAGCAATGGCCAGACAAAAACACAACGAAGCCGAACGAGCCCGACAACTCGTCGCGCAAGAGGCTGCTCGAATTATTGTCGATCACGGCGTTCGTGATTACCGACTCGCGAAACAAAAGGCGGCGGATCGCCTGGGAATAGTGGGCCGTGGCGCACTGCCTGGAAACGCAGAAATCGAAACCGCGGTCGCCGAACACCTGCAAATTTTCGGGCGCGAATCCCACGCCGACCATTTACGACTCATGCGTGTCGCGGCGCTTTCCGCGATGGACTTGCTCTCCGGTTTTACACCGCGACTCGTCGGCCCGGTGCTGGCAGGTACTGCAGACGAAAACTCCGCGGTCAACCTGCATGTTTTTGCTGACAGCGTCGAGGCCCTCGCCATGGAACTCACCTCCCTGGGAATTAACTACCGGCCCTATGAGCGCCGTCTCAAGAGCCGTCGCAACCAGGTCGAAACATTCGCCGGCTTCGAGTTTCATCACAGCAACAGCGCGATCCAGGTAACAGTGTTTCCGGTCGACGGCATCCGGCAGGCGCCGATGAGCCCGATCGATGGAAAACCGATGAAGCGGGTCGGATCGGACTTTCTTCAACAACTCCTCGAACACATCTGACGCCACCCATCCGCCACTCACTGTAACAACCGCGGCGTCGATCGGGGCCGCGGCGGTGAGTGCCGGTTTCCCTGTAGGAGGCCGCCCCAGCGGCCGACAATCCAAGCGGTCTGGCGACCGCCGCTTTCGCTTCGCGCGCTGGGCGCGCTCCTACAGACGCACGACTGGTCAGCGGCAGGAGGCAGCGATTGGGGAGTTCCTCGAGCGTCGTGTGGACCTCGGTCCCGCTTGACGGGAGCGAAGTGACGCAGGACGCTAAACAAGCGGAACCCGATGCGAGCGAGACAGGGACGTCGAGCGAGGTTGAGCGAGAGGAATTCCCCAAGCGGCGCCCACAGAACACCAATCATGGGGGCCGGGCAGGGGAACAAAATCAGAGCGGCGGTGCTACAAACTGTAGGAGCGCGCCTTGCGCGCGATCGCGGCCAAGGGCCGCTCCTACAGATACCCCCGCGATCGACGCCGCGGGGACAATGAGGGGTGGTAAGACGGCGTGTTACCGCTTTTCGATTGGCGCGTAGTCTCGTGCTGCCGGACCCATGTAAAGCTGTCGCGGTCGCGCGATCTTAGCAGCCGGATCAGCGATCATTTCGCGCCAATGCGCCGCCCAACCGACCGAACGCCCAAGCGCGAACATCACCGTGAACATCGAGGTTGGAATGCCGAGTGCCCGGTAAATGATTCCCGAGTAAAAGTCGACGTTCGGGTAGAGGTTCTTCTCGATGAAGTAATCATCCTTGAGCGCCACTTGCTCCAGCTCTTGCGCCAGGTCGAATAACGGCGTGTCTTTGCGGTCAAGCTTCTGGAGAACTTTGTGGCACATCTTCCGGATGATCGTGGCCCGCGGATCGAAGTTCTTGTACACGCGGTGACCGAAGCCCATCAGCCTGAACGGGTCCGACGTGTCTTTCGCTTTTTCAACGTACTTGGGTATCTGACTGGCGTCACCGATTTGCTCAAGCATCTTGAGAACCGCCTCGTTTGCACCGCCGTGTGCGGGGCCCCAGAGCGCCGCGATACCGGCTGCGATTGCCGAGTAGGGGTTTGCGCCGGAGCTGCCGGCCATCCTCACCGTCGAGGTTGAACAATTCTGTTCGTGATCGGCGTGCAATATGAATAACAGGTCGAGCGCCTCGGCGGCGACCTCATCGATTTCGTAGGGCTGCGCCGGAACCGCAAACAGCATCTGCAGGAGGTTCTCGCAGTAGTTCAGATCATTGCGAGGATAGATAAACGGCTGGCCGATGTTCAGCTTATACGCGGCGGCAGCAATCGTCGGCAACTTAGCCAGAATCCTGTGCGCAAAAATATCGCGGTGAGCCGGGTTCGATGCATCCAACTCGTCATGGTAGTAGGCCGACATCGAACCGACGACAGCCGACAGCATGGCCATCGGATGAGCGTCATAACGAAAGCCTTTGAAGAAGTTCAGCATGCCCTCATTGAGCATGGTGTGGGTACGAATCGTCCTTTCGAACTTCTCGAGCTCGCTGGCTGTCGGCAAGTTGCCGTGCAGCAGCAGGTAGGACACTTCGATGAAGTTCGAGTTGGCGGCAAGCTGCTCTACCGGGTAGCCCCGATACATGAGGACGCCCTTCTCACCGTCGATGAACGTGACGTCGGACTCGCAGCTGCCTGTGGCCACGAAGCCTGGATCATAGGTGAAGACGCCCTGCTCTTTGTACAGCTTTGCGATGTCGATGACATCCGGGCCAGTTGTTCCGGTGCGCACCGGCAATACCGATTCGGTGCCACTGGGGCTAATCAGGCGAAACACATCGTCGCTCATCACTACTCCTTGAATTCCTTGTAATCAAACATGACGAGCATAGCAGAGCTTCGCGACCCGGGGAGTCGTGGAAGAACGCAATGGGCTACCAGGGGGCTGCCGGGGCCGCGACTGGTTTTGGTGTCCTGGCAGTTTCTGTCGACTCCCGAAGGGCGCGTCGTACAAGGCGTGTGGCCACGTTGCGACGTATCGGTCAGGACGCTAACTCATCCCATACTTGCGACGGAATTTATCGACCCGACCGCCGGTATCGACGATCTTCTGCTTGCCGGTGTAGAAAGGGTGGCAGGAGGAACACACTTCTATAAGGAGATCCTCACCAAGTGTGGAGCGCGTCGTAAATTCGTTGCCACAACTACAGGTGACCTTCATGGCAGTGTAATTGGGGTGAATGTCGGCTTTCATCTTGGCTCTCCAGAGCTCGCTACGTAGCGAAAAGGCCGCGTAGGATATAGCGAAGCGCCTGCCGCCGCAAGCCCCCGACATTTATCCACAGAACCTGTGGATAAGACTGTGGATGGAAATTGAGTGAATGCCCTAAGGTGCGGATTTTCAAGCAAGCTTGTCAATATGACTAAATTATGTCCATTTTTGTTTTTTCATATAAAACAAAGTATTAGAAGCTCTTTACAACACTCAAAGTGAATTCGAAGGCCTCATACACTGAAAATTAAGGCCTGCAAGAATTCTTGTGCATAAATTAGCAATCTGGAAAATTTCCGAGTCGCTGCCGGACTTGCCGGGAACACGGCGAAATGTGCGCTAAAGCACCGTGACTTTCGTTGGAATCACGGCTTGTTGGGCAGGAATTCGGCCTGCAGGTCGTTGAGAAAACGCTGGCCAAGTGGGGTTGGCCGCCAAACCGCGTCGTCCTCGCGCGAAACCAGGCCTTTCTTCGACGCCTTTTGCATGACTTCAGCCAACTCATCGGCGCTGCGCCCGGTCCTTTCAATGAAGATCGACTCGCTAAAGCCGTCAGTCAGCCGCAACGCATTGAGCATGAACTCGAAAACGAGTTCGTCTTTTGCGATGAGACGCGGCCCCGAAATGGGCTCCTGCGCTTCGATCGTCTTCATGTACTGCAGCGGATTCGCAGGCTTGACATAACGGAAAGCGCCGTGCGCATCGCTGACCTTGCCATGCGCTCCGGCTCCGACCGCCAGGTAATCCCCGAACAACCAGTAGTTCAGGTTATGCCGGCACACCCGATTATCGCGCGCATACGCGGAGACCTCGTATTGCCTGTACCCGCTCTCGGCCAACAGGGCCTGACCCTGATCCTGAATCTCATAGGCCGTTTCATCATCCGGCAGATCCTCAGGCGGCCGCGCATAAAAAATGGTATTCGGCTCGAGTGTCAGCTGGTACCAGGATATATGCGCGGGATCGAGGCTTATCGCCGCCTGAACATCATCAAGCGCCTCCGCAACGCTTTGGCCCGGAAGGCCGTGCATCAGGTCAATATTGATATTGTCGATACCCGCGGCGCGCGCGTCATTCACGGCTCGCACGATGTCATCGCTCACGTGAATGCGCCCGATCTTTTTCAGGAGCTCGTCGTTGAAGCTTTGACCACCAAAAGACAGGCGACTGACGCCCGCATCACGATATCCAGCCGGCTCGCCGCACTCGACCGTTCCCCGGGTTTGCCTCCATC
>Ga0255040_10000245_pt1 | contig 13400 bp, 11 predicted proteins | sample BC1_12_2_MG_FD_181711 | JGI IMG/M metagenome (GOLD analysis project Ga0255040, IMG submission 181711) | Seawater microbial communities from Strait of Georgia, British Columbia, Canada - BC1_12_2 | ecosystem: Environmental > Aquatic > Marine > Strait | place: Canada: British Columbia | collected... | reverse complement strand
TGGTGGAAATTGGCTTTACGGATAAGGCGGTTCGGATTCTGTTTAGCGATGAATACCATTCGGCCAAGGGGCAAATCATGGAGCCGATCCGGCATTTTCAAATGCGTGTCGACAGCGAAACCAGGGCGGACTTAGCTGCAGCGATACAGGATACCCGTGACACGATACGGGTCTCCATCGCTTCAGTCGCTTTTTCACTTATTCTCGGTTGCCTCGCGGGCCTTTACCGTCGGGTAAAGCCAGATGAAGAAGAACCCGAAGCCCTATCGCCAGAGTGATCTGTTATGGTTGCACCGGGTACAAAATGATGCGCTTTTTTATATGACCGACTTTAGTTGCAATAAATGAAGACTAATTGGTAAACAGACAGGAGGTGATGTTTGGATAACTCGGTCGATGTTCTCTGGATCATGCTCTGCGCGGCTCTGGTATTCGTTATGCAGGCCGGCTTTCTGTGTCTCGAAAGTGGGCTGACACGGCGCAAGAACAGTATCAATGTCGCGGTCAAGAACCTGGCTGATTTTTGTCTCACCACTATCGTTTTCTGGTTATTTGCCTTTGGCCTGATGTTTGGCCCAAGCTGGTTCGGCTGGGTCGGTACCAGCGAGTTCTCCCTCGATTTCCTCGATATTGACCCGTTCTATGGATCCTTTTTCATATTCCAGGTGATGTTTTGCGGCGCGGCGGTAACGATTATGTCGGGTGCGGCCGCGGAGCGAATGAGATTCAGTTCATATCTGATTGCAACCTTTGTCGTCTCTGCGGTTATTTATCCCGTGGTTGGTCACTGGGCCTGGGCAGGACTGGATACGGGCGATGCTAACGGCTTCCTCAACAGCCTGGGTTTTGTTGACTTTGCCGGTTCAACCGTTGTGCACAGTGTCGGCGGTTGGGTTTCGTTGGCGCTGCTTCTGATTATTGGCCCGCGACTGGGCCGCTTCGGTGCGGATGGAAAACCGCAACACATTCGCCCGTCGAATTTACCCCTGGCTACGCTCGGAACTATTTTTCTTTTCATCGGCTGGATTGGCTTCAATGGCGGCAGTACGCTGGCATTTAATAATCAGGTACCGCTTATAGTCGTCAATACTGTTATCGCCGGATCAATCGGAGCAATTTCGGCCGGCTTGCTTGGTTACGCGGTTCAAAAAAGGCTCAACGTCACCCAGTTTATGAACGGATGCCTGGCGGGACTGGTCGCCATTACCGCGAATTGTTTTGCCGTTACCACACCGGTAGCCGCGCTGATTGGCCTGGTCGGTGGCATGATTGCGATTGGTGTCGAGGAATTTCTGGAATTCATGAAGGTAGATGACGCCGTTGGCGCCATTCCAGTCCATCTGGGGGCCGGGATATGGGGCACGCTGGCCGTTGGGTTGTACGGTGACCTGGAAATACTGGGAACGGGCCTGACACGGATCGAGCAAATCGGCGTTCAGCTGCTGGGGATCGGTGTTGCCGCAATATGGGCTTTCGGCCTGACCTACATCATTTTAAAGTTGATCAATAGTATCCATCGCCTGCGCGTATCGGCGGAGCACGAAGATATCGGGCTGAACCTGAGTGAACATGGCGAAGTCGAGGATACGGAAGCGGTGCATCTGCCGCCGGGTGCCGGGTTGGCGTCTGATGGCACGATAAGGTCAAATGCTGATATCAAACGGCATGAGAAAGACCTGTTAACGGTGTGAATTGACGATGACTGACGATACCCGGAGCAATGAGAATATGTTTAGCCGCCTGAAAATAGGCACGAAAATCCTGATTGTCACCGCACTGATTTCGATGACCATCATCGCCGCTGTCGGCATCATATCTGACATCAGCACGCGCGGCGCATTTGAAGCCGAGGCGTTTAACAAGCTGACCGCCGTGCGGGAGATGAAAGGCCAGCAGATCGAAGAATACTTCGAGACAATTGCCCAACAGATACGTTCCCTCTCGCAAAGCGAGGATGTCATCGAGGGGATGGGTAATCTGAAATCAGGTATCAAGAGTCTGTCATCAGGGGTTTTCCCGAGCGAAAGTCGGGCGCAGAAGCTTCGGGATTTTTACGAAACTGCATTCAGCCGGGAGTATCGGAAGAATTCTGGTGGGGTCGTATCCGATATCAACATCAATGCGCTGGCGAATATTGATGAGATGGCGCAATTCCTGCAATCGGAATACATCGTCGAGAACCCCCACCCTATTGGACAGAAAAACAAACTGCGGCACGAGGCGGATGGCGTTTACTACAACGGCATGCATCGCAAGCATCATCCATTCTTTAACCAGTATCTGGATAAGTTCGGGTTCTATGACATTTTTCTGATCGACCACGTAGATGGCCGGATCATCTACTCGGTGTTCAAGGAAGTCGATTATGCCACCTCGCTGCTTACAGGGCCCTACAAGGACTCAAATCTTGCTCGCGCCTTTAATGCGGCCCGGGTTTCAACTGATCCTGAATTTGTATCTGTCGTCGACTTTGAACCTTACACCCCATCCTATGGGGCGCCTGCCGCATTCATGGCATCGCCGATAATTGACAACGGCAACATCATTGGCGTACTGGCGTTTCAAATGCCCGTTGACCATATTAACGACATTATGACTTCCCAGCAGGCATGGCAAAGTGTCGGCCTGGGGTCGTCGGGTGAAACTTATCTTGTTGGCGCCGACAAGCTATTACGCAATCAATCCCGGTTTTTGATTGAAGATCGCGAAAATTACCTGGAAATGATCCGCGATACCGGAACACCCGAGGAGACTGTACAGAAGATCGGCAGCTTCAGTAATTCCATCGGGCTGCAGAAGATCGACACCGAAGGCACAAGAGCGGCCCTCGCCGGAGAATCAAATACCAGGATATTCCCCGACTATCGGGGAGTTCCGGTGCTGTCTTCATACCGGCCTTTGAATTTACAGGGGCTGGATTGGGTGATCATGAGCGAAATTGACGAAACTGAAGCCTTTCAGCCTTTCGATGAGCTGCGTGATCGAATGATCATGTTGGCGTCCATCCTGCTGGCCCTGACAATTTACGTATCCTACTTCTTTTCACTCAGCCTGACCCGGCCTCTGCGATTCCTCGAATCATCTGCACACGCGTTGGCTGAAGGGCGACTCGATGATTCGATTACGCGCAGTTCCAATGACGAAATTGGCGATCTTGCAACGAGTTTTGAAACCATGCGTGTCGCGCTGAAACAGACCTTTGGTGAGGTCGAGCAACAGAAAAACGAACTTGAGGAACGGGTGCGTGACCGGACCGCGGAACTGGATGATGCTTTTCACCAGCAAGAACAACAGACCCGCGAACTTGAACAGCGTAATGCCGAGATGCTGAAAATTCAGGAAGAATTGCAACGCTCTGAAAAGGAGCAAATTGCGAACAAGGAGCAAATTGATTCAATCTTGCAGGCAAGCCCTGATGGTATTTGTGCCATTGACGCTGAAGGGACCGTCATACTGGTCAACCATTCGATGCAAACCCTTTTTGGATATTCCTCCGATGAGGTAACCGGTATGAACGTCAAAATGCTGATGCCAGATGATATGACGGAGCGTCATCACAGGGGCCTGGAACGCGTTGTTTTGGGACGTGAAGCCAGGCTGATTGACAAGGGTGCGGCAGAACTACAGGGGCGCAACAAGTCTGGTGAGTTATTTCCAATTGAGTTATCCCTTTCCCAAATCGGCTCTGGAAACGATGCAATATTTGTCGGCATAATCCGCGATATAACTGAACGCCAAAAAGCTGAACGCGAATTGGCGGAGAAGGAAGCTCAATTACGCCTCGCTTTCGACAACATGCCCGCCGGCATCAAGTTCATCGACAAGGACTTGAAAATTCTTGCCTTTAATCAACAGTATCTGGAGGTGATGGGATACCCCGATGATTTGATTCATGAGGGCGGATCTTCGAATGAAGAATTAAAGTTTCAGGCGAAACGCGGAGACCTGGGCCCCGGAAATCCTGATGCACTGGTTGACAAGGCACTTGCGAAACATGGAGGTGACAAAACAGTATTTATTGAGCGAGAACTGGCCAAGGGACGAGTTGCCGCCATCACCATTCAGAACACAGCGGATGGTCAACGGGTCACGGTGGTTAACGATATTACCGAACGCAAGAAGGCTGAAGAAACCATTAAACGTCGCGCCATGGAAGCCAGCTTACTGCACCGCGCAACCCAGTTGGCTGCCGAAAGCGACGCCTTCGATAAATCTTTGCAACAATGTGTCGATCTTGTTTGCGAACTCACCGGCTGGCCCATTGGTCATGTATATCTACCCGCTGAAAATGGCGCCCCGGAATTGAGATCTGCATCAATCTGGAGGATTGCAGATACAAAGAAACATGCCAAGTTCAAATCCGTGACGGAAAAATCCGTGTTCAGGAAGGGAGAAGGACTACCCGGAAGAATTTGGCAAGCCGGTGACCCGGCATGGATACCCGATGTCACTGTTGATCCCAACTTCCCGAGAAAGGATGTTTGCAAGCAAATTAATATCCATGCCGCGTTCGGTTTCCCGATCGAGGTCCGTGATGAAGTCGTCGCCGTCCTCGAGTTTTTTAGCGAGGAGATTGTTGCCATCGACGAACGCCTGATGGAGACCATGGCGACGGTAGGCATCCAGGTGGGGCAGGTACTGGAGCGCAAGCGCACGGCGGACGAATTAAGCGACGCCAAGGATGCGGCCGATGAAGCGAACCGAGCCAAGAGCGCATTTCTGGCCAACATGAGCCATGAACTCAGAACTCCGATGAATGCCATCCTGGGTTATGCGGAAATGCTGGCCGAAGACGCTGAGGAAGATGGAAATGACGATCAGCTTGCTGATATCAAGGAAATTATTGACTCCGGTGAACACCTGTTATCCCTGGTTAACGATGTCCTCGACATCTCGAAAGTGGAAGCGGGTCGCATGGATCTTTATTTGGAGACCTTTGATCTGCCGAAGATGATGGGTGAAGTCGCTTCCACTACGAAGGCGCTGGTCAATAAAAATAAAAATACAATGGAGGTTTCGATCGCCGAGGACATGGGTGAAATGCATGCCGACATAACTAAGGTTCGTCAGATTTTGTTCAACTTGATGTCGAACGCGGCGAAGTTTACTGCCGATGGCACGATCACGCTGTTTGGGGAAAGGCGAGGCGGAACTGATGGCGATATTATCCGCCTGGGAGTTTCGGATGACGGGATCGGTATACCGGAGGACAAACTCGATCATATTTTTGAAGAGTTCTCACAAGCCGATGACACGACAACCAAGAATTTCGGTGGCACTGGCCTCGGACTTGCGCTTGTAAAAAAATTCTGTCAGATGATGGGTGGCGACATCTGGGTGGAAAGTACCGTAGGCGAAGGTTCTTCCTTCATTCTGGAACTGCCTTCGATTGTGATCGATGTGGAAGAGACAGAAGATACGGAAGAGGTTCAAAAGCCGCAAGAAACATCGGTTTCTGCAGCGGCTGAAGCTGGCACAATTCTCGTCATCGACGATGATCGCAATGCCAGGGACTTGATCAAGAGGAGCCTGGAATCGGAAGGACACAATGTAGCGGTGGCTGAAGGTGGTGATGAAGGTATCGCGCTGGCGCACAGTGTAAAACCCTCATTGATTACACTCGACATCATGATGCCGGGTCGCGACGGGTGGTCGGTTCTGCAAGAGATCAAAGATGACCCGGACTTGCGAGACATCCCGGTCGTCATGGTTTCAATGATCGACGACCACAAAATGGGCAGCGCATTGGGCGCGGTTGACCATCTGAGCAAACCGGTAGACCGTAACAAGTTAAAAGCCCTGGTGAAGCGCTACTCCAAAAAGGGGCGCGCCCTTGTTGTGGAGGATGATGATGCAGCACGGGAAGTTGTCTCGCGCGCCCTGGCGTCAATCGGCTGGACCTCGATGGAAGCCGAAAACGGCGCCGTCGGCATCGAGAAATTTGGTGACGACTCGTTTGACCTGATCATTCTCGACATCATGATGCCGGTTATGGACGGTTTCGGATTTATCCGGGAATTACGCAAGACAGAGAAAGGACGTTCGGTTCCCGTTGTGGTATTGACCGCGAAAGATTTGACGAAGGAGGAGCGAAAAGAGCTTAATGGCAACGTAGAGGAGATTTTCCTCAAGGAAGAAACCAGCGTCGACGAACTGATAAAAGAAATCGGCAACCAACTCGCCAGGTAAGCGATGTGGGCTAGTTTTCCGCCTTGAGATCGGCCAGTTGCTTGCTCACCAGTTTTCGAAGATGACCTGTGAGCATCTCCTCGAATTGCTCGGTTGATCCGAACCCATGGAAGGCCGCGATAAAACTGTCGCCGTCTTCGGATTTAAACCATTGCTCGACGAACCCCGCCAGGCGTTCTTTTTGATCAAATCGGTCCATCACGGAAGCCCGGTCCGACAGGGGGATGGTCGGGTCCCCCATCTTTTGATAGACCAGAATATCGGGCTTTCCAGTTTCTTTCGAGCCGTAAAACGCGTCTTCGAATTCAAATTCCGACCCCGACATATATCGAGTCCCATCGGGCCTGCGAATATGGTCTGGCAGAATTGACCCCAGCCGTGACCAGAAAATGCCCACATATATGTCGGTATCTCGCGGTGAAATAATTTGCGACTGGAATGTCTCGGTCGCCAACAGCGGTTCTTCTTCCCAGAAAATCGGAATCAGTAACGCCGAGCCGCTGAATTCTTCGTTCAGATAATCGATGATTCGCTTGACGACTTTGCGTTCCGGGATGACGTCACCGGGCGAGGAGACAAAAATTCGCAGGCGGGGCGCCTGTTGTTTGCGTAAGCGTGATTTTTCGAGAGAGGTACCTATGCGAGCTTTCAGCAGTACGGGATTAAACGGTTTGAAGACGTAATCTTCCGCGCCCAGTAAAATGCATTTGACGATTTTTTCGGTGTCATCAGAACCGGAAATCATGATCACCGGGATCGAGCGATGAACCGGATCCTGTTTCAGTTGCTGTAAAACTTCAATCCCATCCATCCCCGGCATCCCCAGGTCCAGGAGGATCAGGTCGAACCTGGTTGTTGATACGAGTTCAAGACACTGCTTGCCACTTTCGCCCAGATGAACCGTGTATCCCTGTCGCTCAAGGCGGCGACGCAGTAATTCACGGTTGGCTTTTTCATCGTCGATAGCAAGAATGTCACCACCCGCTCCCAACCAGTCACTGGCGGCGAGGAAATCAACTTCTGAAGGAGCCTCGATATCTGCTTCTGGCTGTATGCTGCTATCTGACTGAGAACTGTCACCGCTCAGGACGATGGGCATTCTGTCTATCAGAATGGAAAGGAATTCTCCTGCTGACTCATCAATAGTATCCAGATCATCGATGGTATCGGCGAAATCTTCGTTCTCTTCCGCAAATTCGCGCAACATTTCGACATAGCCTTCGATATGGTCCAACTCGATGCGGGTGCGAAATTGTACCGACTGCGCGTCAATTGCATCGGCGGAAGTTTTGCTCGGACCGAGAAGGTCGTCGACAATCGCCAATAGCCGTTCCCCTGCCTCGGAGACATTTTTAATATCTTTGACAAATTCCCGGTCTTTATCGGCGTCCGCGTCTTCTTCCAGCATTTCCGCGTATCCCATGATTTGCCCGACCGGGTTTTTAAGATCGTGGCGCAGATCAGACAGGAGCTGTTGAAATGATTGCGAGGCACTGGCGTCGTCATTCATATTCTCAGACCGTAAATAGACTTGGGGAGATCAGGAATTTAGCAGTGCCTCCATTTTCTCAAGGAGTATGGGAAGGCGTATGGGCTTTGTTTCATACTCGTCGCATCCGGCTTCGAGCGTTTTTTCACGATCCCCTGCCATGGCGTGTGCAGTCAGGGCGATAATAGGGATGTGTTGGGTTGCATCATCAGCTTTCAGATGTTTGGCGACCCCCCAGCCGTCGATTACCGGCAGGCTCATGTCCAGCAAAATGAGATCAGGCGATTCGGAACTCGTCATATCTATACCTTCTTGCCCGTCTTCGGCCATGACGATCTCGTAACCGCGTTTAATTAATCGACGCGATAACATTTCCCGATTCTTCGGATTATCTTCGACGATGAGAATTTTGGCCATTAACCTGCTCCGACGTTTATTTATTGGTTGATATTGTATTACATAAGGTGCATTTGGTTAAACCTGTACTTTGTAATGCCAGTTGAATCGCCGTGGCGATCGGTTTCTCCAGCGACACGTCTACCAGCGTGGTTTTGAAGTGAGTTATTTTCATATTTCGCTCTTGTACGACGGGTCTGCTCAATCACAACGCCGCGTCAATGCTGGCCATCCGTATTTGCCGGGAGAAGGCGAAGTTACTCTCTGAAGCAGGCATTCATTCGTTGGAGTTTGCGTAACCACCCTGGCCACTGCAATGAACCATTAAACGCCATCTGGTTATTGGCATCGAAAGTGAACTCCCGCGACTGTTCCCCGTCAGCCCAATGTGGACAGACGGCCGCCTGATTTAAGAGACAGTTCAGCCCATCAGTTTTAAATTATTGCGGTTATCGAAATGCATCTTTCGTCGCATGGCCTAGGTGCGTAAGTCGTTGGGCCTAACCACACACACCTGGTCGATACTTTATCTATAATTTCGACTGAGTTAGTAAACCTTTAGATAAGTATTTAAATGTATACTATAATATGCATTAAGATATTTTACTGGAAATAATCATGCAAAACTTGCTCTCCAATAAAACCGCTTCGCTGACCGAGCTGCGGAATCCTAAAAAGGTCATCAAACAAGCCGGGGGAAAGCCGGTAGCAATACTGAATCGAGATCATTTAGAAGGTTATTTTGTACCTGCCTCGGCCGTTGAAATATTGAGCTTTGAGGCAACCGAACCGGGAGAAGCCGTTACCAAGTTCAAAAATCGTAAAAAGCAGCTTGCAGCCACACTCGACTATCTGAAAGATAAATAGCGTTGAAATTCCTCGCAAATACGGACGTGGTCGAAATTCATGATCTTGTCATAAATCAAAATGAACTCCAGGGAATGGCCGGCGATAAATCACTAGATGCCGTCCTGGCGCGTATCGAAAACAGAATGTCATTTGGGATGATCAGCGATGTATACGAGTTAGCAGCTTGCTATGCCTGCTTTCTTGCAGTGGGTCACGTTTTCAACGATGCAAACAAGCGTACGGCTTTCGCCTGCATGGACGTCTGCCTGTCGTTGAATGACATAGATTTGATTTACGATCATGAAGAAGCGGGGGATTTGATAGTCAACGCAGCTCTGCGCGTCGTTGATGAAATCGAATTGAGTGCCTGGTTACGCTCCAGGGCACTGAAATAATCCCGAATAAAGAATCGAAAAAATGGTGCCGGCAAGAGGAGTCGACATTAAGACTAAACTCAACTGTCCACTAAATCGATGCAAAACCATTGGGCGTTATACGACTATGATCAATGGAGAAATGTTTGGCCAGTTGCAGTGTCGGTAATGTATTGATCTTGATGTTTTCGATCAGGAAATCGGCATCGATAAATTTAATACTCTTTTCAGGTCCACCGTGCCCCCATGCAGGTAGCCGGCACAATTGATGATCCAGTCAACATGATCGAACTCGTTTGAAAAGGAGGTAATCTGTTCTGGATCGCGAACATCCAGCTGGTGCCACTGGAGTCGCTCGCTATTTTGCGGGATTGCAGAGTGATGATAAGTTGCATGCAATTTGGTTAACGGAAAGCAATCCAGTAGTTCCTGGACCACTGCCTGCCCGATGGCACCGCTGCCCCCAATGACGATAATCCGGATGGGATCCTTATCCACTGCTTACAGTTCCAGGTTTATGCTTTGTTTGCTTAATAGGAGCCTTGGCCCGATGTCAGGCGTAACTGCGACGAATAAATGGATTGAGTAACCGGCCGAAAAAACCGGTCAGCTGAATCGGGGCCTCGGTAACGGCAAGACAAATACAGTATTTATCCAGTGTAGCCACAGGGGTGTGTTGATCGCTCGCGTCCCTCAAGAGGAAATCACCTTTATGATACAAGCCCGCCTCGTCAGAAAAACTGCCCTCCAGGATAACGGTATATTCATCTCCCATGTGGGTATGAGTGTTCGAGGTGCCACCCGGCCTGATGCGCAGCAATTCAACCTTGGCATTATTCTGATCTCGACAAAGTTCGTAACTTTGAATATCCCGTGAAAGTCGATTCCAGGATATGTCCTCGTACCCGGTCTTGATGAACTGGTGCAGACAGCGTGGTACTGATGTGTTGCCAGGGCTGTGTCGATCTGTTTCGGCATTCTCGGTGATGCTATCGAGCTGATCGAGTAGTTGATCTTTTAACCCGGGCGAGGGTGGTGAAGGTTTTAACTGGAGCATCAGTTCGCTGCCCACCTGGTTCAGGCGCTGAAATTTTTGAGAGCATTCACCGCAATTCTCGAGATGAACCGAAATACACAAAGCCTGGCTCAGCGGCAGGCTGGCTGCCGAATAAGACACCAGGAGTTCGTCGGTCGGATGGTTATTGATAGTATCCATTGTTACCTCTCTACCAGAACTTTGAGTTTCTTAACTGCCAAACGCACCCGGGATTTAACGGTTCCCAAAGGAAGCTTTAATTCTTCGCTGGTTTGTTGATGGCTTTTGCCTTCCAGGTAAACCTTGACCAGGATATCGGATTGTTCTCGTGGCAATTTTTTAAGACCTGTTCTAATGTTTTCTTCCAGCCGGGATTGATGTGTCAGTTGAAACGGGCCAGGACTCTCATCTTCTATATCATTGAATATTTCAGTAGGATCGATGTCGCTGACAAAACGGCCATTTCGTCTGAGATAGTCGATTCGGCAATTTCTGGCGAGCGTGAAAATCCAGGTGTTAATGTTGGCAAGCTGCGAATTATAACTTCCAGCCTTTAACCAGACTCGGATCATGACTTCCTGCGCCAGTTCGTCAGCGATCAGATCAGCACCGGGTTCTCGCACCAGGCTATAGGCGCGCAACAGCGGGGCATAGTGATCGAACAGTGTGGAGAATGCAGCCTTGTCGCGCTCGTTCGCGACCCTGGCTAAACAGTCTCTAAGCTGTTCGATGCGCTCTGCAGATGAATTTTTTTGGCCCATGGAGCTCGTCATAGTTTGGTAACATCAGTTGTTATTGAATCATATACGCGCTGGGATTGCAGTTGGATCACAAAGATTGATCCAAATTTGGACTTAGTCCGTATATTCACTTTATCCAACCCCCACGACGCCTCAAATGACTGCGAACAATGACCTGTTGGTAAATTTTAAAGACAACTTTAAGAACTTAAAACAAGCTGACTGGAGTCAGCTTGGCGAACTTTACGCCGACGACATCCTTTTCAAGGATCCGGTGCACGAACTTCGTGGCCTGGTAACACTTGAAGATTATTTCACCACGCTCTGTGCTGATCTGACTGATTGTCGGTTTGAATACCTCGATCAACTGGAAGGTGATAACTCCTGTTATCTTAAATGGATAATGCATTTCAGGCATCCAAGGCTGGGCAGAGAGATAATCGATGTGCGTGGTGTCAGTCATATACGCTGGAGCGACAAGATCGATTTCCAGGAAGATTTCTATGATATGGGTGCTATGTTGTATGAGCGATTGCCTTTGCTAGGCGGCGTGACTCGCTGGCTTAGATTACGGCTGGCAAGCTAGTCCCATGACTAATAAAAAATCAGCAGAGGATAATGCAGGCAAGGTGATCTGGGTCACCGGGGCAAGTAGTGGTCTGGGGCGAAGCCTGGTTTTGGGGCTCGCGGCACAAGGGCACCGGGTGATAGCAAGTGCGCGGAATCGGGAGTCCCTGTTAGCACTGGAGAAACTTGATCCCTCTATTTTTGCTCTGCCCTGCGATATCACCGATGAAAACAGTTTGAAAGCAGCACAGCTAAAAATAGATACCCACTTCATTAGTCTGGACCAGGTGATATTGAATGCCGGAACTTGCGAGTACCTGGAGTTCCCCGATCCCGATTGGGAAGCTATTCGACGGGTAATGGAAGTCAATTATTTCGGTACCGTAAACTGCTTGCTAGTGGCACTGCCCTTGCTTCGAAAAAGTATAAAGCCTCGGCCACATATTGTTGTGGTTGCTTCCCAGGTGACGAATGCGCCGTTCGCAAAAGTGGAAGCCTATGGGGCATCCAAGGCAGCTTTACAGTATTTCTTCAGTAGCCTGCGCGTCGACCTGGCGCCCGAAAATATCGACATTAGCGTGGTTAACCCCGGATTCGTCGATACACCACTAACGCGCAAAAACGATTTTGAGATGCCCTTTTTGATGGATGTCGACGATGCAGCACAACGCATAATAAAACAGATCGAATCAAGGCCTCGAATTTATAGCTTCCCGAGGAGGCTCAAGGCACTGCTACTAACCTCAAAATTGATGCCCGGATTATGGCAAAAAATGGTTTCTTCTAGTAACAAGAAAGCCCTGTCGAATACACCAACCAGCGAGAAAGTCGAAAAATGAAAATAGCCATTATAGGAGCTGGAATTTCCGGCCTGACCGCGGCCTATTATTTAACCCGAAATCACGAGGTGAGTGTCTTTGAAGCAGCTGACAAAATCGGTGGTCATACCGCTACGGTCGATGTCAGTCACGAGGGACGCCAATACGCCATCGATACCGGGTTTATCGTTTTTAATGACTGGACTTACCCCAACTTTATCGAATTGATGGATGAGCTGGGCGTCGACTCCGAACCCACCGAGATGAGTTTTAGTGTACGCTGCGAAAACACTGGTATCGAATACGGTGGCAATAACCTGAACACCATGTTTGCCCAACGCCGCAACCTGCTTCGGCCATCCTTTCACAGGATGATAAGGGATATCCTGAAATTCAATCGCGAGGCAATTCGTGATCTCGAGGGTGGTTTTATCTCGCAAGCGACAAGGCTTGGCGAATACCTTCGCGCGAACCAGTACGGCGATGAATTCGTGTACCAGTACATACTACCAATGGGTTGTGCAATCTGGTCGGCGTCAACCGAGCGAATGATCGATTTCCCATTACGCTTCTTTGTCCAATTTTTCAAAAACCATGGCCTGCTCAGTGTAAACAATCGTCCGCAATGGCGAGTGATCAAGGGCGGTTCGAGAAGTTATCTGGATCCCCTGACGGAAAGTTTCAGCCAGTCGATTTTGACTAACGCCAACATCAGCAGGATTCGTCGCCTGGGCGATACAGTCGAACTGATTATGTCCGATGGGCGGGTGATGGCCTATGACCATGTCGTGCTGGCTTGCCACAGCGACCAGGCTCTGTCCCTGTTGGGTGATGCATCTCATGCGGAGAGCCGTGCCCTGAAAGCAATACCTTATCAGCAAAACGAGGTAGTACTGCATACTGACGAAAACCTGTTGCCGCGTCGCCGGGTTGCCTGGTCAA
>Ga0255040_10000243_pt1 | contig 13421 bp, 10 predicted proteins | sample BC1_12_2_MG_FD_181711 | JGI IMG/M metagenome (GOLD analysis project Ga0255040, IMG submission 181711) | Seawater microbial communities from Strait of Georgia, British Columbia, Canada - BC1_12_2 | ecosystem: Environmental > Aquatic > Marine > Strait | place: Canada: British Columbia | collected... | reverse complement strand
GAGCACATAGCCGGATCAGAGTCAGCCTTTGCGGGTTACATGAATCATCAGGCTGAATTGCTGGGCATGGTTAATACCAGTTTCAAAAATGCGACGGGTTGGCCAACCGAAGGGCATTATAGTACCGCGAGGGATATTGCGATTTTGACACGAGCGGCTATTCGCGATTTCCCCGATACCTATCGAATTTATAAGGAAAGGGAATATACTTATAATGAAATCCGTCAATATAATCGCAACCGACTATTGTGGCGTGATGACACCGTCGACGGTGTAAAAACAGGACATACCGAAGCAGCGGGTTATTGCCTGGTCGCCTCGGCGCTGAGAGATGACATGCGCCTGGTATCAGTAGTGCTTGGGGCAGATTCGGATAAGGCGCGAAGCCAAAATAGCCTGGCCCTGTTGAACTATGGATTTCGTTTTTTCGAAACACATCGTCTTTATCAAGCAAACCAGGTGCTGAAAACTACCCGGGTCTGGTATGGCGATCAGGAGCAGGTTGCGATGGGCGTTGGTAGCGATATTTTTATTACCATACCACGAGGTCGCTACAAGGCCCTGCAGGCAACGATGGAAATTGATGAGCAGATTTCGGCGCCGATTAATTTTGGCCAGGAATTAGGAATGGTTACCGTCAAGCTCGATGATGAAATCATCGTCAGTGAAAAAATCGTCGCCACGCATGATATTAGTGATGGTGGTTTAATGGTTAAGGCGATCGATAGCATCAAGTTAATGTTTGAATAGAATGTCTGATTTACTCTACCTGAACGGCGAATATATTGATTCTGCCGAGGCCAAGATTTCAGTACTTGATCGTGGCTTCATGTTCGGTGACGGTGTCTACGAGGTTATACCTGTCTATTCCGGTAAATTATTACGGGGTAAAGCTCACCTGGCGCGTTTGCAGGATAGCCTGGACGCGATCGAAATCCCTAATCCACTTTCACTAAACGACTGGCTGGAGATATTTTCCAGGCTGATTGAAGGTAACTACGCAGATGCCGACAGTGTCATTTACCTGCAGATTACACGTGGCACTATGCCGAAGCGGGAACATGCCTGGGCGGCTGATATGCAGCCAAACGTTTTAGTAACTTGCAGCGAACAGTTCTATGCTAGCCAGGACACCGCAACGGCTGGCGCCAAAGCGGTGACCTTGCCAGATATCCGCTGGAGCGAATGCCACATCAAGACGATCAACCTGTTACCAAACACTCTGCTGCTGCATAAAGCCCGGAACCAGGGCGCCGATGAGGCAATATTGATCCGTGACAGCAAGGCCATCGAGGGATCGCAAAGCAATTTATTTGTAGTTATGGATGACATCGTGTTAACACCTCCGAAAAGCCGATACATGCTTGGCGGTATTACTCGTGAGATAATAATCGAGCTATGTAAGCAAAATAAAATCATTTGCCGCGAAAAAGAAATTAGCGAGGATGAATTGCATCGTGCCGACGAAATTTGGCTGAGTTCATCGACTCGCGAAATATTGCCAGTAGTTACTCTAAACCAGCATGCCGTGGGCAAAGGACGCCCCGGAGTGGTTTGGCAGCAGATCATCCAGCTCTACCAGGACTATAAACTCAGGGTGATGCGGGCCCCTGATGGCCAATAAGCAGGTCAAACCCGGCTCTGCACTGGAGCTGATTGACTATCCTAGTCGATTTCCGCTTAAAGTATTCGGCAACCAATCGGTAGAGTTTGAAGATATTGTGCTGGCCCTTATTAAGGCTCGTTGTCCACAGGAAGAACATTTCGAGGTCCGCAGGCGAGCCAGTAAAGCGGGTAAGTACATCGCCCTGACCATTACATTTACCGTCCAAAACCAACGGCAGCTAGAGAATATTTACCAGGATTTATATGAATGTGAGCACGTGGTAATGTCGCTTTAGTGACCACCATGAAGCAGTCCAATTTAATTGCAGTTAAATATCTGGGCATGAGTGACTACCTGCAGACCTGGCAGGATATGAAAAATTTCACCGACGCTCGCACTCGGTCTAGCCAGGATGAATTGTGGATAACCGAGCATGCGCCGATATTTACACAGGGACACAATGGCAAATCCGAGCATTTGCTGGACACCGGAAATATTCCTGTAGTTCAGATCGATCGCGGTGGCCAGGTTACCTATCACGGACCGGGACAACTGGTGTTATATTGCCTGCTTGACTTAAATCGGCGTGGTCTGGGTGTGCGTGGTCTGGTGACTCATATCGAATCATCGATAATAGAGTTATTGGCGGGTTATCGAGTCGACGCATTTGCACGCAAAGATGCTCCAGGTGTTTATGTTGATGAGGCTAAGATAGCCGCGCTTGGATTGCGTATACGAAAGGGATGTTGCTATCATGGTCTTAGCCTTAATATCAATATGAATCTGGTTCCCTTCTCAGGTATCAATCCCTGTGGCCTGGAGGATCAGGCGGTGACCCAGATGTCAGATTTTGATATTACGATCGATGTCGAACAGGCGGGCAGGGAACTCGCCGATATATTAATCGAGAATATTAGTCGAGAATAATAATCGTGGATAAAAAGAGTCAGATAATTCAGGGTGTAAAGCTCAAAGGTGCCGATAAGGTCGCACGCATTCCGATTAAGGTCGTGCCTTCGAAATCTGTCAAGCGCAAACCATCGTGGATACGGGCCAAAGCACCGATCGGTGATAGAGTTCGGCAGCTGAAATCAAGCTTGCGTGAGAATAATCTTTACACTGTTTGTGAAGAGGCGTCCTGTCCAAACCTGGGCGAATGTTTTTCCAAAGGCACAGCGACTTTTATGATAATGGGTGATATTTGTACCCGCCGCTGTCCGTTTTGTGACGTCGGCCATGGGCGACCGAATCCCCTGGATACAAAGGAGCCGCAGAATTTGGCAAAAACCATACAAAGTATGGGATTGCGATATGTGGTAATTACCTCGGTCGACCGCGACGACCTGCGCGATGGTGGCGCGCAGCATTTTGTCGATTGTATCGAACATATTCGCCATTTGAGTCCGCAAATACAGATCGAGATTCTAATCCCGGATTTTCGTGGTCGCATGGATGTTGCGCTGGAAATTTTGACCCATGCACCACCGGATGTTTTAAATCACAATCTCGAATCTGTGCCATCGTTGTACAAAAAGATACGGCCTGGGTCAGATTATCAGTGGTCGCTTGATTTGCTGAAAAAATTCAAGCATATACACCCGCAAATACCAACCAAGTCAGGTTTGATGCTGGGGTTAGGAGAAGAAATTTCCGAGGTGGAGCAGGTATTACGCGATATGCGTGATCACGACATTAACATGTTGACGCTAGGGCAGTACCTGCAACCGAGCCTGGATCATTTGGCGGTAGAGCGTTTTGTGACGCCGGATGAGTTTGATCAACTTGGTAATTATGCCAGCTCCATCGGCTTTGATCAGGTAGCAAGCGGACCCATGGTGCGTTCTTCGTATCACGCGGATTTACAGGCCGAATCGGTTTTAAGTAACTGAGTCGAGCGCAACCGCACACCCTGGCATTCGATTATTGTCATCTAACTGGAATCGAATAATGATTGAGTCGGGAATTCAGGGAGGTCTCAGATCATGCATCTGGAGGTCTGGAATCCGAGGTTGCCCGGTCATAAATAGTAGGGATCGCCTGGCGCTTATGCTGGGTAGAACGATATATATCAATAATTCGTTTTGCCGCTTCGACACCTATTAATTTGCCTTCCAGAAAATCATCGATTTGATCATAATTGAGACCGAGCGCATGTTCGTCTGGTAAAGATGGGTTATCGCATTCAAGGTCTGCTGTTGGAGTTTTGTTGATAAGTTGAGCGGGGGCTCCGAGATGCTCAGCCAGGGCCCGAACCTGTCGTTTGTTTAACCCGAACAAGGGTGCCAGATCACAGGCGCCATCGCCATACTTGGTATAAAAACCGGTCACATTTTCTGCCGAGTGGTCGGTGCCGATCACCAGGCCGCCGAGTAGTCCGGCAATTTCAAACTGGGCGATCATGCGCATCCGCGCCTTCACATTACCCTTGGCATAGTCAAAATTTGCTTCATCCTCATTGAGCAGTCCGCTTTGCACTAAAGCGTTGGTGGCAGACTGATGAATCGCATCACTGCCAGCCTGTACGTTGACGCAAACACGGGCAGTTGGCTGGATAAAATCCAGTGCTAGCTGTGCATCCGCTTCGTCTGTCTGCTGCCGATAGGGTAAACGTACTGCGATAAACCGATATTGATCTGTTGTTTTATTTAGCTCATCGATTGCAAGCTGCGCCAGCCGACCGCAGGTGCTCGAATCGATGCCGCCACTAATGCCAAGAACCAGATGTGTCAGGCCAGATTTCTGCAAGGTATTCTTGATGAAATCGATACGTCTTCTAATCTCGAATTCCGCATCGATTTTGGGCAATACATGCATTTTCACAATTATGGATTTTTGATTCATGCTGAACTGAAATTATGGCGATTGGAAAACTCCATTTTCGCAGATTTTATATTTCCACGCGAGTTGCTGTTAGAAAGGTATTGGATATTGCCGGTAAACCTGTTGAATATCGGCCAGGACCTCTTTACCGAGGTACACGTCAGAAGCCCCTATATTGGTCGATAGTTGCTCAATCGACGTCGCTCCGATGATTGAGGAACAAACGAATGGCCGTTGATTACAAAATGCGATCGCCATTTGTGACGGATCCAGCTCATGTTTGTCGGCAATATCTGTATAGGCATCTACCGCCAGAGTGGAATTATCGCTAACCCTGCCGTACAGGTCGGGATTAATCGTGATACGTGAACCGGCAGGTTTGCCTCCATTCTTGTATTTTCCGCTAAGCAGGCCGCAGGCGAGAGGCGAGTAGGCAAGTAATCCTACATTCTCGTTATGTGATAACTCGGCGAGGTCGAGATCATGGCTTCGATACATCAGGCTGTATTCATTCTGAATCGAAGCCACCCGGGGTAAATTGTTAGCCTCGGCAATTTGTAAAAATTGTGATGTTCCCCAGCAACTTTCATTAGACAGGCCTATCTGATTAATTTTTCCGGCTTCGACCAGCTTACCCAGGGCTTCAAGCGTTTCGAAAATATGTGCACGAGTTTCTTCTCGATTTTGATTACCTGGATCAAATTCCCAGCCTTGACGGAAATGGTAGGAGCCGCGATTGGGCCAGTGTAACTGGTATAGATCGATCATCTCGGTTTGTAATCGTTTCAGGCTGCCCTCGATACTGATGCCAATTTTTTGCGGTGATATGGGAATTCCATCCTGCACCCATTTGAGGCCTTCGCCGGTAACCTTGGTAGCGAGAATGACACGATCGCGTTTAGGAGAAGATTTGAACCAGCTGCCAATAATTTCTTCGGTTCGCCCCTGGGTTTCTGCAGAAATCGGATTAGCCGGGTACATTTCGGCCGTATCAATAAAGTTCACCCCTTGTTCGAAGGCATAGTCCAGTTGGCGATGGCCTTCGGCTTCACTGTTTTGAGTGCCCCAGGTCATCGAACCCAGGCATATCTCGCTGACTTCAATGCCGCTATTACCCAGTTGATTGTATTTCATACGGTCACTCTGTTATTCATTGGCGAGAGAAGATAACTCTTTCGCGGCTTTACGCGAATGAGGAATGAATTGCTGAGCGTTTATTAGCGACACACTGAATACGGGCTGCAGAAATTTTGATAAATGCCACTGACGAAACCCTGGCAGGATAATTATGATCCATCGCCATAGTTCAAATCGATAATACGCTGGGTATCGGTGGCTAACTCCTCGAGCCCCAGTTGTTGATAAGCGGTTAACTGAATTTCGAGTGCGGGTTTGATTGCACTGGTACCGGGATAGGTTTGCAATATAGTTTTCGTACGGTTTGCCGCTGCAACCCAGGCATCACGGGATGCATAGTATTGGGCAGCCTTGAGTTCAGAATTGGCGAGCGCGTCGTGCAGGAAAATCAGACGTTGTCGCGCATCAGCAGCGTACCTACTATCCGGGAATCTCCTTAACAAAATTCGAAAATCACTAGATGCCGAACGTAATATGGATGGGTCGTAATCGGCCTTATCCCGCTTATTAATTTTATCGAGGAAGCTTTTCCCACGGTTGAAATTGATTATGCCCAGCAAGTAGTACGCATAGTCCACCGCTTCATGACGTGGATTAAGTTTAATGAAACGCTCGACTGCAGCTATGGCGGGTTCGAGTTCATCATATTTGTAATAAGCGTAACCGACATCGATCTGGGCCTGGGTAGCATACTTGCCAAACGGGTAGCGAGATTCGAGAATTTCATACTGCTCGATTGCTGTTAGATAGTTACCGTCTCCCATTTCAGCCTTGGCGCTGCGATAAAGCTGCTCAGCACTCCACCCTGCAGTAATGTCTTCCTTATCAGAAGTACCGCATGCAAACAGGAATGTGCTCAATGCGATAAGTATAAGTGTGCGGTTGATCATGAATCTGTAAAACCTAGTATAGACTTGCTGAAAAGCGAAACAAACAGTATAACCACCTGATGAAATTAATTCAGCAACAGTTCAGGGTTGAAGCCGAAAATTCTGGTTTTCGACTTGACCAGGCTGTCAACAGGTTGTTGCCGGACTTTTCCAGAAGCAAGGTTCAGGAATGGATTCAGCAGGGGTTTATTTGCCTCAATCGGCAGGCTGCCAGGTCTAAACAGCGGGTCTATACAGGAGATCTGATTGACCTCGATATTCCAGAAGTTGCTAAAATATCCGATCAACCGGAAAACATAGAGTTCGGGATTCTGCACCAGGATGACGAAATCATTGTTGTTAACAAGCCAGCTAACCTGGTTGTACACCCGGCCGCTGGTCATGACACAGGTACGCTGGTCAACGGCCTGCTGAATATAGATTCAAATCTACAGCAATTACCCCGTGCCGGTATCGTGCATCGCCTGGACAAGGACACTACCGGAATTATGGTAGTGGCCCGAACACTGAAAGCGCATGCAAGCCTGGTAGATCAACTGCAGCAGCGCCTGGTTAAACGAGAATATATAGCAATTACCCAGGGGGTGGTAACCGCGGGAAGGACTATTGAAACCGGGATTGCAAGACATCCCCAGAATCGAAAGAAAATGTCAGTTCAGGCATATGGTAAGACGGCAATTACCCATTTCCAGGTGGTAGAAAAATTTCCCCACCACAGCCTCATTAAAGTTCAGTTGGAGACTGGCAGAACCCATCAAATTCGAGTCCATATGGCACACCTTCGATATCCTTTACTGGGTGATTTGATGTATGGGGGAAGGCAGCGTATACCGGGCGGGATATCAGCGAAGCTCGGCAGCCAGTTGAGTGAATTCAAACGACAGGCATTACATGCCCAAAGGCTTAGTTTTGAACATCCCGGTTCTGGTCAACACTGCAGCTTTGAGGCGCCAGTACCCGAGGATTTTCAAAATATTCTGGATGCGCTGAGGCAATCGGCGAATGAGTAATGATCCAGTGACTGATGCTATCAAACCCGAATGGTCGGCTCCAGCATGCGTAAAGGTAATATCAACCCTGCGACAGGGAGGATGTAGCCAGGCGCCTTATGATTCCTTCAACCTCGCCGATCACGTTGGTGATGAGCAGGCTTGTGTATGCCGAAACCGGCAACTGCTGAAACAGGCATTTAACCTGCCAGCCGAACCAAATTGGTTAGAACAAACCCATAGTACCCGGGTAGCTAATCTTGAAAATGATACCAGTCGTAGTGCGGATGCGGCAATTACCCGGCGTGTGAATACAGTCGCTGTGGTGATGACGGCTGACTGTTTGCCCGTTTTACTATGCAATCGGGCTGGCACCGAGGTCGCCGCAATTCATGCTGGCTGGCGCGGATTAGCCGATGGCGTGATACAGGAAACTCTGAATAAAATGTATTCCCGTGCCAGTGAAGTGATGGCCTGGATTGGGCCAGGAATTTCGCGGCAATATTTTGAGGTCGGGGATGAGGTGCGAGATATATTTCTGCTGCATCAAGGTCAAAATAGACCATTTTTTATCTCCAGTCGAGCTGGCCACTGGTTGTGTGATTTACAGGGTATCGCAAGGAGTATTCTCGAGCGTCACGGTGTAGCTGAAGTTGGTCAGACCCAGGCTTGTAGTTATCGAGATGAATCCCAGTTTTTTTCATACCGACGATCTGCCACGACAGGACGCATGGCTAGCCTTATCTGGATAGAGTCTTAAACGGACTCCGGTCAATCCCGGGGGCATTAGAAGATTTTTTGCCAGCACTTCTAATTTCGACTTCAGCCTCCGGCAATTGCTAATTTCACTCATGGGTGCGGTGATCTATAAGCCTGGGCCTTGAAAATTGCAATATCAATCTTACTTATTTAATAGATTTTAATTATTTCAGGAAGCCCCCATGAGAATGGAAAAATTGACTAGTAAATTTCAGGAAGCCCTGGGTGATGCCCAGTCGCTTGCTGTAGGACGAGACCATCAGTTTATCGAACCGGTTCACTTGATGCTGGCACTGCTGGATCAACAAGGTGGATCAATCAGGCCTTTATTTACCCACGCCGGGGTAAACGTCAACCTGCTGCGTTCACAGTTGAACGAACTGTTGGATAAACAATCGAGCGTTGAAGGTGCTAGTGGTGATTTACATATTTCGAATGCGCTCAACAAGCTGTTGAATGTTACCGATAAGCTCGCTCAGCAGCGCAAGGATCAGTTTATTTCATCGGAACTGTTTGTGCTCGCGGTAGTGAATGAAAAGGGCCCTGTGGGTGACATACTAAAAGCTGCCGGAGCAAGCACACAAACCCTCGAACAGGCAGTCGAGGCGATTCGCGGTGGTGCGAGTGTAGACAATGCCAATGCCGAAGATCAACGCATGGCGCTGGAAAAATATACCATCGACCTGACCGAGCGGGCAGAACAGGGCAAGCTTGATCCTGTTATAGGTCGTGACGAGGAAATACGCCGTACGATCCAGGTGCTTGGGCGTCGTACTAAAAATAACCCGGTCCTGATTGGAGAACCAGGAGTCGGTAAGACAGCGATCGCCGAAGGTCTGGCACAACGCATCATCAATAACGAGGTGCCCGAAAGCTTAAGGAGCAAGCGCCTGTTATCCCTGGATATGGGTTCTCTAATCGCGGGTGCGAAATTCCGCGGTGAATTTGAAGAACGTATGAAAGCGGTACTGAATGATTTATCGAAGCAGGAAGGCCAGATAATTTTATTCATCGACGAGCTGCATACCATGGTTGGTGCCGGTAAAGCAGAGGGTGCGATGGACGCGGGTAATATGTTGAAACCCGCATTGGCGAGAGGAGAGCTTCACTGTGTTGGGGCGACAACGCTGGACGAATATCGTCAGTATATTGAAAAAGATGCGGCTCTCGAGCGAAGATTTCAGAAAGTGCTGGTGCAAGAGCCATCGGTGGAAGATACGATCGCGATCTTACGCGGTTTGAAGGAACGTTACGAGGTCCATCATGGGGTCGATATTACCGACCCGGCAATAGTGGCCGCCGCGACGCTTTCCTATCGATATATTAACGATCGCCAGTTACCGGATAAGGCAATCGATTTGGTCGATGAAGCGGCGAGCCGCATCCGAATGCAAATCGATTCCAAGCCCGAGGCAATGGATCGGCTTGAGCGACGACTAATTCAGCTAAAGATTGAACAAGAAGCCCTGAAAAAGGAAAGTGATGCTGCGAGTAAAAAACGTCGCGATACGCTAGAGGCGGAAATTGGTCGACTGGAGCGAGAGTATTCTGACCTGGAAGAAGAGTGGAAATCCGAAAAAGCCGCAGTGCAGGGTTCAACCCATATCAAGGAAGAGCTTGAGCGTGCCCGTATTGAACTTGAAACCGCTCAGCGAGCCGGAGACCTGGGGCGAATGTCCGAACTTCAGTATGGCCGGATTCCTGAACTCGAAAAACAACTGGATCTCGCCGCAAATGTCGAAATGCAAGATATGAAACTATTGATCAATAAGGTGGGCGAAGAAGAAATTGCTTCCGTTGTTGCGCTATGGACGGGTATCCCCGTTTCCAAGATGCTCGAATCCGAGCGTGATAAATTACTTGGCATGGAAGCAGAACTCGGTAAACGTGTGGTTGGACAAACCGAGGCGGTGAAAGCTATTTCCGATGCCATCCGGCGTTCACGGGCAGGACTGTCAGACCCCAACAGGCCCAATGGGTCATTCTTGTTTCTTGGTCCTACCGGTGTCGGTAAAACTGAACTGACCAAGGCCCTTACTCAGTTCCTGTTCGATACCGAAGATGCAATCGTGCGTATCGATATGTCTGAATTTATGGAGAAACACAGTGTGGCCCGCCTCGTTGGTGCACCCCCGGGTTATGTCGGTTATGAGGAAGGTGGCTATCTAACCGAGGCCATTCGACGTCGACCTTACTCGGTTATTCTGCTCGATGAAATTGAAAAAGCACATCCCGATGTGTTTAACATCCTGTTGCAGGTATTAGACGATGGCAGGCTGACCGATGGACAGGGACGTACGGTAGATTTTCGAAATACCGTGATTGTGATGACTTCGAATCTGGGTTCTAGCGAGATTCAAACTCTCGCGGGTGAAAGCCAGTACGAGGAAATCAAGCAGGTGGTGATGCAGCAGGTAGGTCAGCATTTCAGGCCGGAATTTATCAATCGGATCGATGAGTCCGTGGTATTTCATCCGCTCACTGAGGAACAGATCCGGATTATTGCGAAGATCCAGTTAGAGAGCCTGGCGGCTCGCCTGCAGGAGAAGGACCTGTCGATGGAAATTAGCGATCAGGCGCTGGATGAACTGGGTAAAACAGGATTTGATCCGGTTTATGGCGCGAGACCATTAAAAAGAGAGATTCAGCAGGTCATCGAAAACCCAATTGCAATGGCAATTCTGTCTGGCAAATTTGGGGCGGGTGACCACATTAAAATTGATCTTGACGCGGCCGGTGAGTTTACTTTTGAAGGACAGGTAAATTGATGATATTCACTGCAGAAACTTCCATTAATCAATAATTTAGTAACAAATATTACTGTAATATCAAGTTTTGGGCCCAGAGGGCAGATTTATATCTGCCCTCGTTGCCTATTTGCCCCATTTTGTGGCTATAATCGATGTATTAGCACGGTTGTCGTTTCATCCGGCTTCTTAAGACAAAATACAGGAAAAAACCCTTGGTATGGCTGTACTAGGTTCTATTTTATTTAATCGAACACTCAAGCAGTTCCTGGAGTGTGATGATTTAACCAGTGCCAGGGGCGTCGAGATCACAGCGAAAATCCGTGAAGCCGCGAGTGGCTCTCTGGAGAAGCTCCTTGAAACCATTCCCTCCACGCAAAAACCCCATAGTGAAGTATTAATCAGCATATGTGCTGAAAAGGCGAAAGATGGACAGGAAAAAGTGTTCTTCGATTGTCTTGAGAATGACACTACACAGATTCGTGCCACTGCGGTTGCGGTTCTGGCAAAAATACCGGAGGTCAATCCGAGCAAGCTCTTTAAACGTCTGCAAGAAACGGATGTCTCCAAAACCGAGATTATCAACATCCTCGATTTCCAGAAACAGTATTTGAAACCTGAACAGATTATTAGTAACGCAATAAAGCTGGATAAGATTCACGCTGAGCAACTTTTTGAGTTAGTCGATGGCAGTAAAGTCCCGCTTGACCTGAGTATGGTGAGTATTGAGCCAACAAAAATTAGCAATGCGAACCTGAAGATAAAATTACTCCGTTACCTTGCTACCGTTGAACAGGCGGAAGTCGCCGTTGTTATTGGCAAATTTCTTGGTGACAAGAATAAGACAATTGCGATGGAGGCGCTGAAGTCTCTGAATAGACTAACGATTGATTTTGATGTATCTATCCTGTTGCCCTATCTGGAGTCCATGTCAGAGATGGAGCGTGACATAGCCCTCAATATTATTAGTAAGCAGGCCAGGCCGAAGCTGGTTCCGAAAATTGCACCCTGGACCACGCTAAAATCCGAGGAATTACGGGAGGCGCTGATCAAGATTGTCGTCAAGCATGTTACCCCGGAAAACCTGCGGGATTTTCTACTACGCCTCGATGCACAGGAATGGTGGGGCAAGGATCAAGCGATTAAGTGTTTGCAAAAATTTGGCACAAGCCAGTTGTATGCCGCAGCACGGGGTTCGGTTGACCACAAGAATGAATTTGTGCGAGAAGTGGCTCAACAGTTAGCAGCACAGCATAGCGACCCCGCCGATATCGGTAAATTAAATGAGGCGGCTACCCATGAATCATGGCAAATTCGCGAGCAGGCGATCCAGGCGTTGGGTAAGTCGAGGAAGCGAGAGTCGCTTGCACAATTAAAGCGCGCGCTCGATAAAAACCCCGATTCTGCAGTAGCGGTTTTAAAAGCGGTAGTCCAGTTAGGATATAGTAAGGGGCTTGAAATTGCGTTTCAGTGTTTACGCATGCCAGAGGCGTTAGTGCAAAGAGAAGCCCTGGAGAGTATTGCTGCACTGGCTAACCAGAAGCATGCGGATGTCATTCGCAGCCATATAATTAAACGGGTGCCCTCGTTACAGCCGACAGTTAAAGATACTGCCGAAGAAGTGGTCAACAAACTGACCAATGATTTTGGATTGGGCGAATTAAATATAGATATCGAGGATTTTTTCGATACGCGTATGGTTAAATTCGATCATACGCAGGGCGTAGAGTCATCAGCGGCGAGCGTTTCTGCCGAGCCCGCGAAACCTCCCAATATAGAGGAATTAAAGGATGGCGATACCTGGATGGATCGCTATCGCATAAAGAAGGAGGTAGGGCGTGGTGCTATGGGCCGTGTTCTGCTGGCCGAAGATGAAATGGTCGGAGAAAGGCTGATTTTAAAATTCATGCTTCCCGAATTAACTGCTGATGGTGATTCCATGGAGCGCTTTATGCGCGAGGTAAAATATTCTCGAAAGGTCAGCCACAATAATGTGATTCGAATCCACGACCTGCTATCTCAGGATGGTTTGTGTGCCATTTCGATGGAATATTTCGAGAGTCGCGGAGTCGATGAGATTCTTAGAGAAATAAAATCTTTCGACGTAAAGACAGGTCTGAAAATTCTTTACCAGGTCAGTGAAGGCATGACCGCAGCCCACAGTCAGGAAGTGGTTCATCGCGATCTAAAACCCAGCAATATTCTCATGGATGATAGTGGCCTGGTTAAAGTCGTCGATTTTGGAATTGCATCGGCTTCCTCAAATATCGATGCAACCTTGACCCAGGTAGGATCTATAATTGGTACGCCTGCTTACCTGTCACCAGAACGAGCCAAAGGGATGGAAGCAAGTGTTCAGTGTGATATATACGCGCTCGGCATTATTGCCTATTTTATGTTTAGCGGACGGTTACCCTACAGGGGAGAAACGATGGCGATTCTGTTCCAGCATATTGAGGGTAAGGCCACGCCA
>Ga0255040_10000242_pt1 | contig 13432 bp, 8 predicted proteins | sample BC1_12_2_MG_FD_181711 | JGI IMG/M metagenome (GOLD analysis project Ga0255040, IMG submission 181711) | Seawater microbial communities from Strait of Georgia, British Columbia, Canada - BC1_12_2 | ecosystem: Environmental > Aquatic > Marine > Strait | place: Canada: British Columbia | collected... | reverse complement strand
CGTGTCCCCGACTGCGTAGGCATCAAGCTGGCGCCTGTAACCGGGCGCGCCGTTCAACAGTTCTCGAACAATTTTCATTCCTTGTGTCTCACCTATTTCTGCCGCAATCGGCGAACTAAACTCAATAAGGTCGCTTATGACGTCTTTGACTGGTCTGTGCTTGCCGGTTTCATCAATAATATACTCGGCATCAAGTCCACGAAGCGCGGCCTTGAATCGGTTTTGGTGTTCCATCCAGATTGGCAGGTTTGCCGGCAGCACATCGTTGACCTCCTGCGTCGATGCGGATACAAGGCGCAGTATCAGGCATCGTGCAAGAGCAACCAGACCATGCACGGTCTGCAAATCCGACGCAGCATCCATAGCGCGAAGTTCAAGCGTGCCAAAATCGGGGTGTGGCCGAATATCCCAGTGAATATCCTTGAATGAGTTGATCATGTTGGAACGGCGCGCGGCATTTAGAAAACTGTCGAATTCTTGCCAGTCATCAAACCGTGGCGGCAATCCGTAGTTAGCCGCAGCGGCAAGTATCCGATGTCGGTAGGCCACATGGCCTGTGTCGTGTCCTCGCCAGAAGGGTGAATTCGCAGACAGGGCGATAAAAGCGGACAGTGCCGGAATAAGGTATGACATAGTACGAATGGCCTGATCGCCGGATTCCATTCCGACGTGAACGTGCGTGCTGAATGTAATCTGGGTATGGGCCAGATACCCGGCACTCTCCTCCATAAGCTTGTAGCGCGGCAGTGGTGTGATCAGCGCCAAACGCCGACAGAACGGGTGGGTCCCGGCGCCACAAACACTCATCTCCAATTCTCTGCAGCGTTGCAATGTTGCGTCCAACGAGACACGCAAGTGTTCGGTCGCCTCGGCACTGTTTTCGCTGATTTCCGACGTAAGCTCAACACATGACTGAATAAATTCCGGCTTTACAAAATTGTTCCCGGGGAAAAATTCCATAAGAGGAATAATTCCGTCAACAAGGTCCAGCGTCCTCGGATCGAGAAGCTGTAATTCCCACTCGACGCCAACGGTATGCCTGGGTGAGGGATTAAACCGCATTGGAAATATCCTCTTGCCAGGTGGATCCAATTCGTGCGACTCGATCGAAATATCTCGTACCGATGGCTAATACGCGTTCGTCGATATCGAATGCCGGGCTATGAAGTGGAACAGGATTCCAATCGGTCTCGCGGGCGCCGAGTCGGACAAAGCAGCCTGGAGCTCGTTCCAAATAGAAAGAGAAATCCTCCGATCCCATACTTGGGTGCTCTGCAGCAACAACATTTTCGGCGCCAACGATATCGGCAGCAGCCTTACGCGCGATCGCGGTCGAGACAGGCTCGTTGATTACCGGCGGATAGCCTTCGCTTATCTGTATATCAATTTGGGCGTTATGCAGCTCCGCTACAGCAGCGACCATGCGTCGCAGTCCATGATGAATATGCTTGCGCACCTCGGGTAACGACGTACGTATCGACCCTGTTAACGTCGCTTCCTCAGCGATCACATTGGCAGCAGAACCGGAGTGGACACTTCCAATAGTCACAACGGAGGGAGACAAAGGATTAACTTCGCGTGATACCAAAGTTTGCAGCGCCGTAATCAGGAAACCACTGATGACAACTGCGTCCACAGCTTCATGTGGTCGCGCCCCATGGCCCCCTTTGCCGCGAATATGAATATAGAAGCCGTCAGACTGAGCCGTGACAGAGCCATCGCGAATCATGATTGTGCCGGTTGCGTACTCGTGAGTTACATGCACGGCGAAAATTTTTACAGTGCCATCCAGTGCACCGTCATTGATCGCAACGCGTGCTCCACCACCCTTTTCCTCCGCCGGCTGAAATACCAGTCGCACGGGACCCGGAGGGGGGCTCTGGGCAAGCAACCGGGCTGCTCCCAACAGCATCGCCATATGGGCGCAGTGTCCGCAGGCATGCATAAGGCCGGTATTTCGGGATGTGTACGGCGCGCCCGTAGTTTCTTTTCCGGGCAGCGCATCCATTTCCGTGCGCAGCACTACAGTAGTCGCATCAGGGTCTTTGCCATCGATAGAGGCAATGACCGAATGACCCGCGCCCGAGTACTCGTATCGTATGCCCAGCTGCTCCAGCTCGGCTACGATTTTCTTCGCAGTCTCGATTTCTTTGAAAGAAAGTTCAGGATTTTGATGGAACCAGTGTCTGAGCTCGCGTAAGTGTGCGGCCAGCGGCGCATCAAGCACGTCGTCGAACAGATTTATCCGTTCAAGGGGACGGTCTTTCATCCTACATCCTTTACCACAATCTGACAGGCACCCGAAATCAGAGTATCTACCTAGCCCGCCGTACACTCATAAAGGAGGTCAAATCCAAAAAAGAGTTTGCGGCGGATTCGCCGGATCACCAATAGGTAGTGGCCACAGTGGAGGGCCCTTGATCCCGAATAGACACGACCTGATCTCTGCACGAAGATAATAGATAGGCGTTTTGGGCCAGCGGAGAAACGCAATGAAAGCGGTTTCATCTCATCAACGAATAATCGGCCTGTGTACGATACTGCCAGTAGCCGTCCTACTTCATGCCTGTGCAACGATCAGCACCGGATCACACTACGACGAAACAACCGACTTCAGGGCCTATGAATCGTTCTCATGGATAGACGACAGGCCGTTGATAGCGTCGTCGGATTCGATTGCCGTCAGTGCACTGGCGCAGTCAAAAATCGCTGCAGAAATACAACGTAACCTTGAGCAAGCAGGCTACTCTTTTGTCGATAGTAGAGACGCAGCAGACTTTGTTGTTGGATTTACGGTCGGAACCAGGGACGAAATCCGCATCGACTCCTATCCGAGTTACTATCGTGGCCACTGGGGCTGGCACGTTCCCTATAGCTACTACGATTTCCACGAAGTCAGCGCCCACTCATATACCAGGGGAACACTGGGAGTCGACATATTCGATACCAAGAGAGCCAAACCTGTTTGGCACGGTTGGGCCGAGAAAACCGTTACATCCAGCGATCGCCGAAACCCTGACCCGAGCATTGAGGCAGGCATAGCTAAACTATTCGAGTCATTTCCAGACTGAGATAATCGGCGACCACTTGCGTTCGTTGGGGAAAATGTCCGCCGGGATGTGGAAACCCACAATTGTGACGACAATTCTGCTGCGCTAGCCTCTGGATGGGTTTCGAACAGGGTCCGCGTAATGATATCTGCAAACATGGTCAAAGTTGGTATTTTCGTTCTTTGTACAGGGCTAATCGGCTGTGAGCGCCAAATTAGTTTCTCAGGCGATGTACAACCGATTTTCGAAGCAAGTTGTGTTCAATGTCACAATAATTCTGCGGAAGGTGTTGCTACCAGCGGTTTCAGTATGGCTAACTATGAGGCCCTTATGAAGGGGACCAAGTTTGGTCCGGTCGTAATAGCTGACAGCAGCATCTCCAGCACGCTTTATATGGTTATTGCGAATCAGACCAGCCCTGAAATCCAAATGCCGCCACACCACAAAGACTCGCTGGCCGAAGGGCGCGGAGAGCCGCTGACAGAAAAACAAATTGAAATTATTGGCGCCTGGATCGATCAGGGAGCACAAAACAACTAGCTCAAATTCGGGGAATGCGACAATTGCCCGCGGCGTCGCTCTTTACCGAACCGCCGTTACGAATCAATACGAAAGGGGACTTTCAGCGTGTACAGAGTGACTTTCATCGCTCTGGGTATTATTGCCCTGGCGGCCTGCGAAACATCGGAAAAGGCCGCTGAAGCCGACATGATCTTTACTGGCGGTTCGGTTTATCGTGTGACTGATACGGACCCGTGGGCTACCGCTGTTGCGATTACCGGCACGCGGATAAGCTATGTCGGTGATGATGTCGGTGCCGCCTCTTTCATCGGCACCAACACGCGGGTTGTCGAACTGGACGGTAAAATGATGCTGCCCGGTTTTCAGGATGCCCATGTACATCCGGTCGATTCGGGAATGACCTTCAACCAGTGCGCGGTATTCAATTTACCGGAACTTGAGGATCTTTTGGCTGCCATCCGCAATTGTGTGGAAGAACGGCCGGATGCAGACTGGATTGTCGGGGCGGGCTGGTATGTCAGCACATTCGCACCATCGGGCCTGCCACACAAGAACCTGCTGGACGAGATTTCACCTGATATACCCATCACACTGCTTTCAAACGGCGCGCATTCCGTCTGGGCGAATTCCGCCGCTATCGAACGCGCGGGCATCACTGCCAATACAAAGGACCCTGCGGGCGGGCGCATAGACCGTGACCCGGAAACCGGGGAACTCTCCGGCAGCTTTCAGGAATCTGCCATGCCACTCATTCAAAACTTCGAACCGCCGATAACGCTTCAGCAACGCGTGGCTGGTCTTGCCTACGCGCAGCAGCTCTTCCACAGTTTCGGCATAACCGGTGTCCACGACTCCTATGTCGAGATCGGCCGTGAGACGGCCTACACCAATATGGAGGCCTACACGGCTTTTGCTGACGAAGGTGAGCTAAAGATGCATGTCGTTGCGGCGATGCTGTACGACCCGACATTGCCGCTTGAGCCGCAGATTGAGATGTTCCAGGAGCTGCGGGAGTCAGCCGACCGGCGCCTCGTTAGCCCGACCGCGATCAAGATTCTTGTCGATGGTATTGCGACGACTTATTCGGCGGCGATGCTGGCCCCGTACTCGGATCGTGAGGAAGAAGGCATAACAGGCACGCCCCTGGTCGCGCCTGGAGAACTGACAGACCTGGTGACACGTCTGGACAAACTTGGGTTTCAGATGCACTTCCATGCTATTGGTGATGCAGCGACACACTATTCACTGGATGCGCTTGAAGCTGCCCGTGCCCGGAACGGCACGCGCGACAGCCGCCATCATCTTTCGCACATTATGGTCTGGGATCCGGCCGATTATGACCGTATGGCCGAACTGGATGCCGTCGCGAACTTCCAGGCTTTATGGGCCTCGAAGGGCCCTCATTACGACGAAATCACCCATGTCAGGGTGGGAGAAGAGAGAGCCAAATACATCTACCCCATCAACTCGCTTAACCGGCGTGGGGTAAAACTCGCCTTCGGCAGCGATTGGTATGTGACCTCTGCAAATCCATTATTGGCCATTGAGGTAGCGGTCACTCGGCGTGCGCCGGATGACAACGAGTACGGGCCATTATTACCTGACGAAGCCATTGACCTGGCGACGGCAATCAGGGCAGCGACTCTTGGCAGCGCTTACGGAAATTTTCTGGACAAGGAGACCGGCTCGATCGAAGTCGGAAAACTTGCCGATTTGATCGTGATCGACAAGAACTTGTTTGACATCCCGGCGCGTGATATCTCCGAGGCACACGTGATGCTGACCCTGTTCGAAGGAGAGAGTGTGTACGGTAGCCTGGACGAGGCCGATAGTAAGGACTGAACTTTGGCCTTGCAAACTGGTCTGCACTATACGGGATTACCGGCACAGCGGTTTACCTGAATCTCACGCTACGGTAATGTCATATGTACGTATTATTCATTATCAAAAGAAGTGTGTATGGTGAAGAGACAAAATAATGGCAGCTCTGACTTAATTGCTTTGATTAAGAGGGAGTTTGTTTCGGGGGAAAAATCATGAAGCAATTCCAGCGTAAACCAACGGCAAGAGCCGTATCGGCGGCCTTGGCCGGATCACTTATTGCGACGACATTGGCAGTACCGGCGCTCGCTCAGGACGTGGAGGCTGATAGCTTGGCCATCGACGAAATCACCGTCACGGCGCGAAAGAGGCAGGAGCTGCTGATCGAGGTGCCGATGAATATCGCGGTCATCGGTGCCGCGGAAATCAGTAGTCGAAATCTGATTACCAAAGAAGACATTTATCGCTCCGTCGCAGGCGCGGCGGCGCCGGGTGTCGGTGAAGACAACCAGCGTGGTCAGTTGATCCTTCGTGGCCTGTCCGGCAGCAACGACGCTACTCCAAACACAACCTCGGTCTATACTGACGGCATACCATTCGAGTTTGACGATCTCTATGACGTTGAACGCGTAGAAATCCTGCGTGGCCCACAGGGGACGCTTTACGGATCGAACGCGATTGGTGGCACGGTTCAGATTATTACGAAAAGACCGGATGCGGACGCATTTGAAATCAGTGGGTCAGTTCTGTTCAGGGACGAAAACAACCGCTCGGGTACTGAAATGCGCGGTTACGGCATGCTCAACATGCCGATCGTCGATGGCGAGCTCGCCTTGCGCCTGACCGGTTCCTCTGGCACTAAAGACGGCAAGATTCTCAACATTTTTAATGGCCACCGGGGTAGCACAACCGAGCAATTTCTGCGCGCCCAGTTGGCTTGGGCGCCGGATGACAGGACTCGTGTGAATCTGAGTTATGTCTGGGAGGACTATTCTTCTAACGAATATACGAATGTTGATACTTCCACGCCACCCTATTACTACGAGGCTATCCTGACGCCAAATGACGCGGCCACCTATGGCTATGACGTTGAATTGGACTACCCGGACTGTCCAACAGGCGCTTCCCGCCCCGAGTGCAAGACGGCCTCGATCGGCAGCGTGATCAGCGAGTACGATCCTGATTTCGCTGTCTGGATGCTGCTTGATCCGGAACAGGCAAATGAGACCAATCTCTTTGGCCTGACCGTCGAACGGGATGACCTGATCAGCGGTGTCGATCTTTTCTATGCCGGTTCGTATCGCGACTATTCAGAAACCGGCCGCCAGAATCACTGGTCACGCTATGACGCACAGGACATGTTCCGAACCTGGATAGACGACATAGAAGGCTATAAGCGCTGGACTCATGAACTGCGATTGCAGTCAGCAGGTGACGGGGCACTGTCGTGGACGGTCGGCGCCTTCTATGACTCAGAAAAACAAAATCCCGACGATTCCGTCCAGTGGCAACATCACGCCAGCGACAATCGAAGCCGTGCGATAGCCGATTATCTTTGGGGGTATTACTGGGGATACGAGGACCCGACGCAACTTGGCATCGATCTTTACGGTAACGGCAATGTCCATTACAACGGTTCCCTAGTTCGTTGGGAGGACAAGGAAATTGCCTTCTTTGGCGAGGCCAATTACATGTTCGATCTCGGCGACGCCGGCAGGATCGAGGTTACCGGTGGCCTTCGTTATTACGATCTGAGTAATGATTATCTGTATATTGATTCCGGACTTTGGAATAATGAAACAACTGAGGCAGATGATGGCGAAGACGGCGTCCGCGGTAAATTCAGCCTCAACTACATACCGAACGAATCCATGGCTGTATTCGCCATCTATTCCGAAGGCTATCGCCCGGGCGGTAATAATGGCCCGTCGACACCGGTTTCCTGCCGGAACGACCCAGCGCTTGGCGACTATACAGATCGGTATCACTCGGACGAGATCGAGAATTACGAATTGGGCATGAAAGGCTTTGCCTTCAACCGACGGATGCAGTACTCATCGGCTATTTATCAGATCGACTGGACCGGTGTTCAGGCCGATGTCTACATGGAAACCTGTGGTTTCGATTACACAGCGAATGCTGCAACAGCCCGCTCCCGCGGCTTTGAGTTCGAAAGCACGACTGCATTAACGGACAACCTGAGACTGTTGCTCAATTATTCCTCTACCAACAGTGAAATGACATCGGATGTTCCTGCCATCGATGCGTATGCCGGCGACGATATGACCATGGTGCCGAAATACAACTTCTACGTTGCGTTGGACCAGTCTTTTGTCGTTGCCAACCGTGATGCCAATGTACGTCTGGATGTGTCCGGGTATGGCGAATACAAGACACATTTCGATGTGAAGCCTGAGGATGTTTCGCCTGCTTATGAATTGGTGAATTTGTCGGGCAGCCTGGATATTAACGACTATGCGCGGGTTAACTTGCATATCTACAATCTGCTCGATGATCGGATTCTTCGTTACAGGAGAAGCCGGTCGCGGAACACCGAGTCCTATTGGACCGTCCACCATGAGTACTATGCGCCTGATCGTACCGTGTCCGTTCGCCTGGACTTCAATTTCTAGGGAGATCCGGGCTTTTTTTGAATGATGGCGGGTTTCCTGGACCCGCCATCTCTTTTTAGTGTTTATAATCTCCAGTACCAAAAAAATGTCAACGGCCAACCAGGAAAAATACCGAAGCATTGCAAGCCTTATCAAAGAAGGTGATGTGGCTGCTGCGCTGGTGCAACTCGATACGATCCTCGACACAACGCCCGACGATGTAACTGCACTCTCGATGCTTGGCTCAGCTCATATGCGTGCAGGTGATCTCGACCGGGCATTCGATAGTTTCGAAACGGCAATTGCCGCCCATCCCGAATCATTCTCAGCACATGCAGACCTTGCCTTCGCGGCGATGAAATGCGATCAGTCGGCGCGAGCAATTACACATTTCACCAGGGCGATTGAAATCAATCCGAACTTTTATCCTGCGTGGGGGTTCCTCGAGAAACTGCAGTTCGAGGCCGGTAATTATCCGCCAGCACTCCTCGCCGTCGAGCGAGCTGAAGCGCTGGATCCGCTGGACGCGGACTACAGGAAAATGCAGTCGGAATTTGCCGCAGAGCGTCCGGCTAAAGCGGAAGAAATCGCCCGCGCCATGCTCGAACGTCAGCCCGGCCATCCACGGGCTGCGTTCATGCTGGCGCACCTTGCAAACAAGGTGGGGGCACAGGAAGAGGCTACAAAGATTCTCAAGTATGGGCTTGAGCATCATCCGGCCAACGTCATGTTACGCAAGGCGCTGATACAAAACCTGGAGAAACTCGGGGCGTATATCCCGGCCGTGATTGAGGCGGAAGAGCTCACGAAGGTGAGTCCGGAATATCGGAGCTGGCTGCTTTTGAGCAAGGTCCATGGCCATACGGGCGCTCATGAGGCTACTCTTCTGGCCGCCGAAGAAGCGGCAAAGTGTCTTGACCCCGATAGTGGGGAACTCGGCAAGGTCGACCTGTTGCGTGGCCATGCGCTGAAGATTCTGGGGCGCAGAGACGAAAGTGAGCAGGCCTACCGCGATTGTATTGTCAATACGCCAGGGAATGGTGCCGGATGGTGGGGCCTCGCCGACTTCAAGAATTATAAATTCACCGAGGAAGACAAGCGGACGATGGAGGGCCTGGCGTGCCAGGAGGACGCAGACCCCGCGCAACGATGCCAGGCGGCTTTTGCATTGGCCAAGGCCCATGAAGTTGACGGCGACGATGCCGAAGCCTTTGACTGGTACCGGCGTGCAAATGACATACGCCCGAATCTGAATTTTGACGCCGATAAGAACGATGCCTTTTGCAATCGCATTGTTGAGGGGTTTGACGCGGACATGCTAACGCGGCAGGCCCAATCGCAACGCAATAGCCCGACACCAATTTTCATCGTCGGCATGCCCCGCGCCGGATCAACTCTGATTGAACAGATCCTCGCTAGCCACAGTCAGGTTGAAGGTACGATGGAACTGTCGACACTGCCTAACCTTGAGCGCAGGATCACAATCGCAGGTGGCAAGCAGTTCAATCAAAAGTATCCGGGATCGCTTGCGCATTTTGGCACTGAAGATCTCACAGCATTTGGTCAGACTTATCTGAAAGAAACGGCCATGTACCGTACGGACAAGGCTTTCTTTATTGACAAATTACCTGCCAATTTCGAACGCATCGGCCTGATCCAAAAAATTCTGCCCCAGGCCATTATTATCGATGCGCGCCGTCACCCCATGGACTGCGGCTTCAGCGCCTACAAGCAGCATTTCGCCGGTGGCCATGAGTACAGCTATGACCTTGCTAATATTGGTCGCTATTACAACAGCTATCTTGCAGTTATGGATCACTTTGACGCCGTTCTGCCGGGCCGGATTTTCCGTGTGCAGTATGAAGAGAATGTGCGCGACACCGAAGGCATGATCCGCCGCCTGCTGGATCACATCGGGCTTGATTTTGAACCGGCATGTCTTGAGTTCTACAAGAACAAGCGGGCGGTACGAACAGCGAGTTCCGAACAGGTACGCCAGCCAATTTACACCAAAAGCGTCGCCACCTGGAAACGGTATGAGACAGAACTCACAGCACTTGCCGAGGCGCTCGGTCCCGCAACACTCAAGCGGTTTGACCAAGGTCAGGATCTGGCAAACGGGTGAAACGCGCAAGAACTCTAGCCAGACTGTAGTAATCGAACCAGGGCCGCCACGCTCCAGATTCAGATGATCAATAGGCCTATTATTGCGACCGTCCCGAACGCCAGCGTTACTACTGCGGCGATTCCCCGCTGGTCAGGCGACAGCGGTGAGAAGAGTGATGCAACGCGCCCGGCCATGGCCATGGGAAACCCGGCCAACCACAGGTCCCGGACCGCCTGAGGTCCACCTCGCTTCATGACCTCCTGCACGTGTCCCATGGCCCGGGCTACCGGCCCTATCATTTTCACGCTCTGCTTCGTCTCAGGCATTCGCCCGTTTGCAGCGGCAACCAGAGCCTGGCGTAATGCCTCGTAGTCCGATGCCCACAATGAGCGAAAGAGAATCGTTCCGCCCTTGTCCGTCAGGAACGCAGAGTTGGGTTTTGGATCCAACGCGCGGTGCAGGTCGCCGTCGATATTATCGGCCACCACCGTCCACGGAATGTCATAGAAGTCTTTCAGCGTTTGCGCGTAGTCCAGTTTCTCTTCTATCGTTTCGGACTGTGCGAAGTACTCGCCCGGATGCGCCTCACGAACATAGAGCATGATAAATTTGACACGTTCGCTGAATTCGTCATAGAGCTCCTGCACAGACGGCGCGGCGCTTGCCGTCATGGGGCATGTCATCGAGCCGAAGATGAAGATGACAGGCTTATCGCAAAATACGTCATCGTTGACCAGGCTAGAACCGTCCGTCGTGATCAGCTTAAATTCGGGGAATGCGTCGCCTGCTGCGGCGGCGTCTTCGCGAAATCGCAGGTCACTGAAAAGCAGGCTTGTTGTAAAGCGCTTGTAGCGATAGTCATCTGCGGCGTCGGCTGATCGCGGTGCAATATTCACGGCCTTCATTTTTCACCACCTCGTCCAAAACTCGCGTTGTCCTCAAATTCAACACCATGAGCAAGTGTTTTGTGGACCGGGCAGCGTTTGGCGATCTGAGCAAGTCGTTTACGTTGTGCGTCATCGAAGTTACCTTCGACATGAACGTTGCTCGTGATCTTCTCGATGCGTCCCTTGTCAGGAACGTCACAATCCTTGCAGTCGTCCGCGTGAACGCGATCAAAATCGTAAGTAGTGCTTACAGATTCCAGCGGCAATTGTTTGAACCGGCAGTACGAGGCAATTGTGACGCAGGTACAGGCGGCAAGAGAACCGAGCAGCAGTTCGTAGGGATTCGGCCCGGTATCAGTGCCCCCGGCGTCGAGAGGCTCGTCAGCCTGCCACTCGTGTCGTCCGTTCGATAGTTGCACGGCCATGCCCGTTGTTAGTGTTGCGGTGATGCGAGCCATTGGATTTCTCCTGAATCTTCTTCAAATGACGTTGCGCGGGTGTTTTCTCATCCTGATCAGCAAAGAGATGGCGAACCTCATTCATAAGGGACCCTTTTTTCTCAATTAGCGGCTGCCAGCGCAAGCAGACTACAATAAGTGACCCGCCCAAGTATAATGGCGCGCCTTGAATGCCCGCTCATTGAAAGGAACACACATGCTACGCAAAATCTTCAAGTGGATCGGTATCCTGGTGCTCGTCGTCATCGTAGGCGGAGCTTCGTTTGCCGCGCACGAGTGGTACGCGGACAAACCGTTCATGTTCCGTGCGTATCTGGATCGCACCCCCGTCAAAATCGCATTTCACGACCCGGAGACGCTGACGTCGCTGGGCTTTCTCGAGTCCATGGGCATCAATGGACACAATGCCCACCTTGATGACGCCCACCCGGACAGAACGGATGAGTTCTTCGCCGAGCTGAAGGCCTATGGAGCAGGGCTGAGCCAGTACGATGACGAGGATCTGGATGCCGATCAACGACTCAGCAAAGAGATCACGTTGTACCTGACCGCGATGCTCGATGACGCAGAGCAATTTCGCTTTCATAACTATCCGGCCAATCAGATGATGGGAATTCAGAGCGCGTTCCCAAGCTTCATGGATTCCAGCCACCAGGTAAACTCAATTGAAGATGCACAGAACTACATCTCTCGCATAAGTGAGCTGCGCCGTAAGCACGAGCAGTATCTCCTTGGCTTGCAGCTTCGGGAAGCCAAGGGAATCATCCCGCCACGATTTGTCATTGATCGTGTGCTCAATGAAATGCGTAATTTCGTCGCGACTCCGGCAAAAGAAAACATACTGTACGAATCGCTGGCAAGAAAGCTCGGCGAAGCTGAAGATATTGACGAAGCGCAGATAGAAGACCTGCTAAGCCAGGCCGAGGCACAAATCAACGAGACGGTTTACCCGGCCTACGATCTGTTCATCAACTATTTTAGTGAGCTGGAAGCAAAAGCCGGAAACGATGATGGTTACTGGCATCTGCCCAATGGTGAGGCAGCCTACAAACTCGCTTTACGATTGTTCACAACGACCGATTACACGGCTGACGAAATACACGATACCGGCTTGTCAGAGGTCGCGCGCATTCAGGCCGAGATGCTGGATATATTTGAATCAGAAGGCATAGACGTGTCGCAGGACTACGCTGAGGCGATGGATGCCTTTTCGTCATTGCCGGAGTTCTACTACGAGGATAGCGACGAGGGGCGGGCTCAGATTCTCGAGGACTACCAGACGATTCTCGATGACATCGACGCGAATCTGGACGACGCATTCAATATTCGTCCGAAGGCTGGCATGGAGGTGGTTCGCATTCCCGAGTTCAAGGAAGAGACGGCACCGGGCGCCTACTACCAGCAGCCGTCGATCGACGGAACACGGCCGGGACGTTTCTACGCGAACCTTTACGACATCAAGGCCACACCAAAATTCGGCATGCGGACTCTGGCGGTGCATGAAGGTATTCCCGGGCACCATTTCCAGGTCGCCATTGCCATGGAGTTGGAAGGCATGCCGCTACTGCGACGCTTCTCGCTGTTCACGGCCTACGTGGAGGGATGGGCTCTGTACGCAGAACGATTGGCATGGGAGCAAGGCTTAATGCCGACGCCTGCCGACAACATTGGCCGCCTGACGGCCGAGCTGTTCCGGGCTGTGCGTCTTGTCGTCGATACTGGAATTCACCACAGGCGCTGGACACGCGAAGAGGCTATTGAGTACATGCAGGCGAATACCGGCATGGCCGAAAGCGACGTTGTTTCTGAAATCGAACGCTACATCGTCCTGCCGGGGCAGGCTACGGCCTACAAGGTGGGCATGATGAAAATTCTGGAGCTGCGCCAAAAGGCGATGGACAGACTGGGGGATCAGTTCGACATTCGGGAGTTCCACGACGTCGTGTTGAAGAATGGTGCAGTGCCGCTCGATATC
>Ga0255040_10000240_pt1 | contig 13465 bp, 20 predicted proteins | sample BC1_12_2_MG_FD_181711 | JGI IMG/M metagenome (GOLD analysis project Ga0255040, IMG submission 181711) | Seawater microbial communities from Strait of Georgia, British Columbia, Canada - BC1_12_2 | ecosystem: Environmental > Aquatic > Marine > Strait | place: Canada: British Columbia | collected... | reverse complement strand
AAAAGAAAAAGTAGATAGGTTTGTAAAAAAAATGAGACGTTTTGGTGACTTCTGTGAAAAGAAAGGTTGTTTTGATACCGCATACAACACAGCTATGTATGTTCCAGGTGTTCACTATATTGAAGGTTATGTTCAGTCAATGATACCAATAGTCCACGCGTGGAATTATTTACCTGAAGAAGGGATATATTTTGATTTAATTAATGATATAGCATGGGAAGAAGACTCACATTTCAATGAGTATTATAAGGTTATTGATTTAGATAAATCAGGTGTTTTAAAGTGGTCTTCTAAGACTGGATATGGTGGTGGTTTTATAGAAAATCCTCAGTTTATTGATAGTATTTTAAGTTAGTCGAAAACCCATATTGTAGCTGTTTCCAAGTTTTTTTGATATTTATTACCAAATAACAATACAAAAAAAACAAAAAAAATGGAAAATGTATTTGAAAAAGTAAAAGGTTTCTTTAAAGGAATAACAGATTTAATGTTCGCGTTTTTAACTGTAGGAATTCTAGTACAAGTACTCTTCGGAGGACCAGTATTTGGAATGGATGTAGTTGGAAATGTAGTAGCTTTAATTGAATCTTTAGGTAACTCTGGATTTGTAGGTTTACTAGCCGTAGTAGTGTTAGTCAATCTATTAAATAAGAAGTAGGTTTTTAAAAATATATGCATATTAATGGAAGACTCACAGAAATGTGGGTCTTTTTTTTTATGAAAAGTTTTTTTATTTAAATATTTTTCTTATATTTGTATTGAACAAAAAAAGATATAAACTATGGACTTCGTAAAAATACCTACTAAACAAAAAAAACACGATTTTATCCCTGAGAATGAACTTAGAGGGAAACAATTAAGAGATTTTGTTTTTGCAGGAAATGCTTTGTTCACTTTAGCAAACACTGATACGGATAATCACGTAACTTTTAAAGTTAAAAAACACAAAGAAGAAGATGTATGGTTTGTCTCAACACTCGGACAATATGGTAAGTATGTTTTTATTGGGACTTGTTTCTCAGATAAAAAGTACAAACACAGTAAAAATTCTGACATAGAATGGAATGACCAAAAGGTACATGTATTTAATTGGATGTTAAGTAAATTTTTCAACGACCAAGACAAATACCCAATGGTAAGAGTCTATCACCACGGAAGGTGTGGAGCTTGTCAGAAAAAATTGACAACACCAGAATCTATTAAGTCTGGTATTGGTCCTGTCTGTAGTGGGAGACGAAAAGGGTAAAAAAAGGCCCGTAAGGGTCTTTTTTATTCTTAAAATTATTACTATATTTGTATTGTATAACTAAAAAATAAAAAATAAAAAAAAATGGCAACAAAATCAAAAGCAACAAAAGGTGGAGAATATGTTTGTAAAGTTGGTAACTTCGATATCAGACACAAAATTGTAACACCACAAAAAGTTAGAAATTTTAAGGGTGAGGTTACAACAACAAAAGGAAGTGTTGAAGCTTCTATTTATCATGGTCGTAATTTGATTAAGAGTGGTTTTAATGACCACACGAAAGCCATTCAGCACGCTTGGGATGAAATCAAAAAATCTAACCAACAACACTTGGTTGATAAAACAGTAATCTCTAGATACAATTTAGTATAATGAATAGGAAGGAAGTTATAGAGTTTTTAGATAATAGAGAGACTTATAACAAGGTCCTTAATATCATCACAGATGAATGTCATAATAATGGTGTTCATCTTGGTGACTATTCAGAACAATCTTACATTGCTGGAGGTGCGGTAGCTAACACTATACACAACCTTATCAACAAAGACAAACCAACTTACAACAATACTAAATCAATAATCAACGATATTGATTTGTTTTGTTTTAATAGAGGTGAAGGTTTGAATTGGGGGTTACCTATATTCGATACCCAAAACTTTATATCACAAACTATAAACCCAACTTTAAATATGGATGGTTATGGTAGAGCTTGGGTTGGTACTAATGGTGAATCTATTTCTATGGTTAGTACTGATAGGTTTGGTATTATAAACAAAATAGGTATAAGTGTTTACCTCAACCCTAATTGTCAATTTATAATAGAAGATTACTACAAACAGTTACTAGATAACTTTGACTTAAATTGTTGTTCTGCCGGAATAGATAGATTAAATGGTAAGATTATTTACAATGATAAGTTTGTTGATTTCTTAGTTAGTAATCAAATTGAGGTAACCATGGTTTCTTCACCTTTACAAACCTCTGTTAGGATGTTAAAAAAGAGTAAGGAGTTAAATACTAATGTTAGTAACTTTGAAACAGAAATGTCTTTATTGCAACATACGTTTGTTAATGACTCATATAAATACATTGGTAGTGAGTGGTGGGATAAATCAAAAAAACATGGTTCTTTTTTATCAAATTACTTTGAATTCACTTCACCCAACTCAAACGAAGAAAATCTATTTGAATACACAAGTAAAGATTTTGAATTAACAAAATACTTCGACCAATTTAAATTTAGGAGTGAATCTTCATTAATAGGTTTTTGGGATTTGTTTGTTAGAAAAAAGAATCAAGACAATTTAAATAAATTAGTTACTTTTTATGTTCAAAACACACACTTTAGTTTAGCACCTAAAGAATCAATCACTTGGTCTATCATAAAAAAGTATAGGAATAAAATTAGAACAGCTAACCTTAATTTTGATTTTATCGATACTTTAGGTTTTGCACCCGAATACTTTGAGTGCGAGTTTAGTTTAGAGGATTTAGTTAATGTAAGTAGATTTAATAAATTACTTGAAGAAAACTTTATTGACCCTAGAATATGTCTAACTAGTAATATAAAAAGTCATGTTAAATTTTTGAAATTCTTTAAAAGTAAGTTTATTGATGAACATGGTTTAATAAAAATGAGCTTATTAAATAATGTTATAACAAAGGTGGAACCTAGCCAAAGATTAAAACTTAGCACCTTTAATTGTGATGATAAAATTAAGTCTTTTATAAAGGTGATTAATAACCTTTGGTTTAACATGTCTGACAGTTATAGGTATAGACACAAATTTGAAAATGGCTTTGGTAAACAGTATGAAATAAATTTAAACGATATTGAGTTTTAATAAAAGGGGGAGGATATCCCTCTTTTTTATTTTTATCTAATATTTATTAGTATGGAAACAAATAAAGTAACTGAACTAGTACTAGAGAGTGTAGAAAAACTCTTAGTAGAAGGTAGAGTAGAAAATATTAAAAAGAAATGGCCTAACACTTCTTGGGGCGTTATAGACAAATTAGTAGCGGCCGACCCATCAAAAACTAATAAATTTTTAGAATGGATGGTTAAAAATTATACGAAAGGTAAAACTATTAAATGGTTTAAAGATAATGCTGGTGAAACCGGTAGATATTATAGTTGGACTTTAGAAGATGTTCCTGATACCGCTGAAGACCCTAGATGGGATGATGAATACAACCTTCGTAGAACGACAGAAACAGATATTAATAATAATAAGGTGACTGAACTTAAAGATAATTTAGAACACTTTTTTAAAAACCCTTCTAAATACGAAATCAAAGACATCAACCAATTTAAATCCGCAAAAGAATTTGAAGATGCTGTAGATATAGCAAAACAAAAACTTTCCAGAAAAGAAATGAAAGAAACTGGGATTGATAAGGTTTTTGAAGATGATAGGTTTATTTTAATGATGCCTAAAACACACAAAGCTTCTTGTCGATATGGAGCAAGAACAAGATGGTGTGTTACCATGAGAGGTTATTCAGGTTACTTTGAAAATTATTTTGGTCAAGGACCTATTTTCTTTTTGATAGATAAGTCACAACCCGAAAGACAACATACTCCACAATATATGTATGACGCTCCTGAATATTGGAAGGTGGCAATACATTACAGACCATTTAATGGAAGATTATCGGGTAGTGGTGATAGAGCTTTACAATACGCAAAAGACATGACTAAAGAAGAGTTTTTGGATGGTGCTAATATTGATAATACTCGTATCGATTATTGGAATGTTCAAGATGACAATAAATCCGAAAAAGTTGTAGGAAGATTTTTAGGTGGTCCTGGTAGAGGTCAATCACAAAGAGCAGATGCAATCTTAAACCAACTAAAAAGTGTAATGGAAAGTTACACTAAAAAAGTGATGGGTGATTATTATGATAGTTTGGACATGGACTCTGAAGTAATGGATAAACTCCAAGAACTAAAAACAGAAAGAAATTTAGAAAGTGAAAATAAAAATAAATTTTACTATAAAAAAGATAGATTAGCAAATGTTAAAAGACAATTAAACTATTTTAGTGAAAGATTAGATGATGATTCTGATGATGACTATAGAGAATGGGTAGAAGAACAACTAGAAAAAACTAATGAATTTCTTGGTAAACTTGCTGAAGAAGAACGAAAATCTGTTGTGAAAATTGATGAATTAGCGAAAAAGATTGAAGAGATTGAAGATAAAATTAAAAATGAAGGTTTAGTTTTTTACGATAAAGAGATGAACGTACCAATGGATAGGTAGTCTTTATTTTTTAAAAAATATTTTTTATAATTAAGTATGTTAAAAATAAAAGTAAGTAAGGGTAATATAGCAAGAGCTTTAAAAGAGTATAAAAGTAAAGTTATAAAGACTCGTCAAATGAGGGAGGTTAATAGTAGAAAAGAGTTTGAAAAACCCTCGGTCAAAAACAGAAAGATAAAAGAAAAAGGTATATATAAACAGAAAAAAAGAAGGGAAGACGATTAGTCTTCCCTTTTTTACTTTAACAGGTATGTTATTATTGAATCCTTACCATCCAAACTAACTTATCATTATTAGTGTTAAAGATGTCAGTAAACAAAGCTGAATTTATCTCACCGTTTGTTACAAAGTTGTCAGGGACCATCCCACTAAAGTCACCACCAATGGTATAGAAACCATATAAGGTTAGTTCAGACATGTTATTACCAAAGATACTATAAGAGGTGTAGTTAGTTGGTGTACCACTATTAATACGGTACTGTGTCCCACTATAGAAATCTAAAGTATCGTTAGGATAGTTATTTGAAAACCCATCATAGTATTTTGTTACAACCCACTTAGTACCAACTATTGGGTTAGAACTTGTATTATTATTAATAACCCCTTGATATACATAACCATAATCAGAACTTGGTTGACAATTTGTACAAGTCTCACCCGCTCTCACAAAAGTTAATGTTGAGTAGTAAGAATAGTTTACACCATCTAAAGAACCATAAGCTTCGTGAACTAAAAAAGTAATAGATAAATCATCAATATCAATTATTGTCATAGGTCTAGAAGAATTATTCTCCATACCTATAGCCATGATAGTATTATCAGTATGAGTAAAGTCATAATAATTAACACCATTTAAAACAAAGTTATCAGAAGTAAACCTCCAAGTAGTCACCCCTTGTGATATACTATCAAAAGGTATGTCAGCTCCATTAACAGGGTCTAATGTACTTTGAAACTGAGATGAACCAAAGTGGTCATAAAAGTTTTTATCACCATTATCCATGTTTTCCATATAGAATCTAGCGTCAGTTAAAACCCAATCTATATCAATAAATTCATAAACTTGGTTGTTAGAAACTATTGTGTTGTTTGGTTTTAACTCTTCTTTTTGACAAGATGAGAATAAAAAAATTGTTGTTAGGAAAAAAATTATCTTTAAATACTTCATATAAACTTATTTTTAATTGTTGATATACAAATATAAGGATAAATAGTTAAATAAACAAAATTTATTAGATATTTATTTTAAAAGGTCCAGTCTAAAATGAGAAACATTACTCATGACATAAAGCAAACAATTTTATTAAATAAAAAGTATAGTTATGGATGTTATAAGAATAACCATGAATGGTTACGGGTGCGAAGTAAACAGAGGTATTGTACCTAAAGGAAATGAAGAAAAATTAAAGAGTTCTCTGAATAATGTTTGGTTTAAAAATTTATATAAAAAACTAGAAGAAAAAACAAAAATAAAAAAAATAGTAGAAGAAAAAGGTTTAATTAAAGGTGATATTAGAATAGAGGTAAATGGTGAGGTTGAGGTTGAAATACCGATTAGAGCTTTTGAAACAATAGTAAAAAATAAGAAAGAAGAAGTTAAATACCCCATAACAAAAGACGTTGTTATAACATCAATACAACACCAAGAAGGGTTATTTTCAGATACAATATTTATATTGAAAGATGGTTTTGATTTAAATAAATTGTTATTAATTAAAAAAGACATTAAAGATAAGGTTGACAATACTATAGTTTCTTCTTTATATTGTGAGTTACATTACGATGGTGAAATAATACCGATGATGGATACATTTACCGATTTACGTATGTCAAGATTATATTTAGAAAATCAAAATAAAAATGAATAGAGTAAAAATAGGAAATTTCAAAATAGGTGAAGAAGTTTTAATAACAACTTTTAACCCACCAATAAAAGCTAAAATTGCTGATATGTACGAATTACCATTTCAACAGGTTCCCATGACAGATGGTATGATGTTAGAAAAATACCATGGAGGTAATGTACCTATTATTGAGGTTTTTATTGATGGTAAGGTAAGGTCTTTCGTTAGTGAAATAGTTAAAAAAATTAATTAATTTTATTTTTAATTCTTTTAACAATACTTTTAATACCATAAACTGAAGTTGCAAGAATAATACCTTTTAACATGGTACCTAAAGTATTTGATGTTACACCATAGTCATTAATGATATCAGACATTAGATTCATTGTTGGTACTAGTAACGCCGTAAAACCTAATATATCACTTAAAGAGTAGGTGGTACCTAAAACATTTTTAGTAACTGAGTTTATTACTTTTTTACTATTTTTAATATATTCCATCACGTCTTTTAGTGAAGAATATAATCCTTTTTCTTTTAAAGTTTTAACTAAAAGAGAAGAATCAGACTCATTCATTAAAGTTGCTATAGCTGTAACAATTAATAAGTAAATTTCATATTCACTTATTACAACACCTGAACCCTCTAATAACTTTTGTATTGGGCCATAAAAGGCACCAATACCAGTACCGAAAGTAAAAATAAATTTAGGAGCTAATTTAAAATCATCTACAATATCACCTATTATAGATTTATTATTTTCTTCTTTTAAAATAGATTCCATTAATGTATTAGCTTTAACATCACCCTCACCATAGTTAGCGATATCTTCGTAAAGTTTATTTACAATACCCTCGACATATAATTTTTCTGTAACTAAGTTTAACTTTATTTTTGAAATATTTTTCATATACTAATAAATATTAATAAAACAACTAAATGAATAAAGTATTTTTAATAGATATTGATGGAACTATTTGTGATGACATCCCAAATGAAGATTCCCACTTATATGCTACAGCTAAATGTTTCCCTGAAGCATTAAAAATAATTAATAAATGGTACCAAAGTGGTAACATAATAACCTTTTTTACGGCTAGAGAATCAAAAGATAGGGAGGTCACTGAAAAATGGTTAAAAGAAAATGGTTTTAATTATCATGGGTTAGTAATGGATAAACCAAGAATTAAAGAAGGACAAACATATCATTGGATAGATAATAGACCAACCAAGGCTACCACTTACTTAGGTAATTGGTCGGACTTAAAAGAGGTTGAAAAAAGAATAGAGGTTTTTGATGATGTTTCTTAATTTTATTTATTTTTTTATTGGTTGTTTACTCACATTCCCTTTAACACATCTATTCATGAAAAAAGGTATGATGTTAGATTATAACCTAACATTAGAAAAACAAAAAGATTTATCTAAATTCTTTTATATACCATATCTTAATATTGTTATATCTTTCTTTTACCTAATATGGACAGTTATTAAATTTAAACGACCTGAGTAATATTTATATTAAAAGTGTAAATATGAAAAAAAGAATCGTAAAACTAGATGAGTCACAACTTGAGTCTTTAATTAATAAAATAATTAAAGAAGAAGGTGAGGAAAGAAGTTCACGTTATATGTTCTTTTCAAACCTAGAACAAATCCATAGACAATCAAAAATGTTATTAGATATGGATGAAGATAAACTAGAACAAATTCTTGATAATGGACATGATTGGGCACAAGACCATGTAGCTGAATCTAAAAATAATATGGACCAAGTGTTTGATTTTATAATGAATAAAATTAAATAATAATGGGTATTATAGAAATCATAAAAGAAGAACTTCTTTTTGAGAAAAAGAAGAAGAAAGCTAAAAGAGATGCTTGTTACCACAAAGTTAAGTCTAGATATGATGTTTGGCCTTCAGCTTATGCTTCTGGAGCTTTAGTAAAGTGTAGAAAAGTTGGGGCTAAAAATTGGGGTAACTCTAAAAAAGAATCTGAAGAAATAGAAAACCACAACTTAATCACAGAAAAAAAGAAAAGTAAAAGAAAGTTAACTAAGAAAGCTAGTTCAGAATCAAACTTAGGTGATTGGTTTAAAAGAAAAGGAGCCAAAGGTTCTTCTGGTGGTTGGGTTGATTGTAACGCTCCTGACGGTAAAGGTGGTTATAAGTCATGTGGTAGGAAAGAAGGGGAAGAAAGAAGTAAATACCCAGCTTGTAGACCTACAAAAGCGGCTTGTAAAGATAAAGGTAAAGGTAAGTCTTGGGGTAAGAAAGCTAAAAAAGAATCTATATCTGAAAGTTTACAATATCACATAGACCACAACATACCTTTAGTAGAAAACATTTATAGATATGGTTCAGAGAGTTTCTTTAATCTAATTAATGAGACTAGGGAATTATATAAAAAGGGTGAGATAGATTTATGTTTAGCTGATAAAGAATTACTTCAAACCAATATAGGTGAAAAATCTATGTTTGAGGGTAAAGAGGTTTGGTTAGACATCCCAATGGAAAATACAGAATTATTATCTGAGGACGATAAGTTCAAAGGTAAAAAGTCTGGTTCACCAACTAGAGATACTTCTGGTGGTAAAGCTTATAAAGTTTATGTTGCTGGTTGTTCAAAGAAAACAGATTCTAACCCAAGAGGTATTAAATTAATTAGGTTTGGTTCTGGTGGTTTAAAAGCTAAGTTAAGTAATAAACAAGCTAAAAAGTCTTATAACGCTAGACATGGTTGTGCGGAAGGAAGACATAACGATAAGTGTAAAGCTGGTTATTGGTCTTGTAGACTCCCACGTTACGCTAAAAAATTAGGATTATCTGGTGGTGGAACTTGGTGGTAAAATAGAATGTCCTATATGTGATTGGGATTGGCCGATGGAATCTGATGATGATAGACCTCATCTGTGTCATCAGTGTGGTTACGATTCTGAATTAAATGATTTCGATGAAGAGGCTTTAAACCAATGGAAAAAAGAAAACCAAGTACCATTCCAAGAACAAAAAGAAGAAAGATATATAGTTAGAACTTTTTCCGAATCAACAGATGATATGGAATTAGTTTGGCACAGAGATAGAGAAGACAGGATAGTTAAAAGTTTAGGTGATACTGATTGGATGATTCAGATGGATAATGAATTACCAAGACCTTTAACAGAAATGATTTACATCCCTAAAAATAGTTACCATAGAGTTATTAAAGGTACAGGTGATTTAAAAGTAAGAATAAATAAATTGTTATGAAAAATTTAATTAAAAAAATATTAAAAGAGTCTGACTTTGATTGGGTAGGGGATGTTCCTTCTAGTGAGGAATGGTTTTCAGGTTCAAGAGCTAGATACGTGGGTAGACCAAGGAACTTCCACAAACACTCAACACCAATGGAAAAGTTAATGATTAAGTTAGGTTTAGCTATGGAAGCTGACGAACCTGTAAAGGGGTCTTATTCATATGGATTACAAAGATATGTTTCTGATGATGAATCGTTGGAATCTTTTAATAACCAAATTGGTACTAGTGTGAGAAATTTAAAATTATCAACAGTTTTATTAGATAGTGATTTAAGAGATGGTAAAGGATTAATTGTTTGGTTAGGTAACTTAAAACCAAAGGAAAGAGTGTCGTTATTCCAAAAATTAAAAAAAATGGGTTTTAGGTTTAAAAGAGGACACAATCATAACGCAAAACCTAATGGTAGTGTTTATTTAATAGAAATAAACCCAAACAGGTTAAATACTAACCTTATAAAAATGGGCTCAACATACAATGAACAAAGTAAAATAGCACAGAGAGCGATATTTGATTTTTATCTCAATAGTGGTAGTGAATATGTTGAATACAATTCAAGGGAAATGTTAAATAAATTATGAAAAATCTGATTAAAAAAATATTAAAAGAGGGTGACTTTGATTGGGCAAAAGGTAATGTACCAAATGTTTATAGAGTTAGACATGTGAGTAGTGATACTGTTGAGGGTTATTTCACTGAAGAATCTTTTAAAAGGTGGCTTGACCATATGAATGATGAAAGATATGGTGATGATACGGAAATGTATGAACATAAAAGAGAATTTGATTTTGAACATGTAAGAATTAATTGGTGATGAAAAATTTAATTAGACATATTTTATTAGAGGATTCTAAAAAAACAGAATATCAGATAAGAGATATTGGTGGTCCTGTTTATTATAAAAGAATGAAGGGTGACGATTGGTCATTCATTGATGAAGCAGAGTTCTATAAAAATTCTAATAGAAACAACACTGTTGAATGGAAAGAAAAAAAGGCTAAGAAAGGACCAAAGGTAAGACAAGTGGAGGTCCCAACTGAAATGAAAGAAAGAATAGATTATTTAAAAATCTATTATGAGAATCTATCACCCAATGATTTTAAAATAGAAATAGAGGGTGATGATATAATAAAAATAAAAATAAAAACAAAGTAAGATGAAAAAAGTATTAGAAATTTTGAATTCTTGGTGGATTAACTCAGCTGCAGCTGGACTTTTAGGGGTTGGTTTATTGGTATATGGTTATAAACTATATGCTGGTGTTGCTCTTGGATGGGCTGCTTGTGCAACAGTTAAGAAACTGAAAGAGATGTCTAAATAAAATCCTTATTTAGAATAGGGTTGGTGAAATTGGTAAAGGTTTCTAAATCAAATCGATGTCCCATCCCATCAATCATCTCAATATTTATGGTTGGTTTGTTTTTAACAAGCCAATCATATGTTTTTGTGGGGTTAACCACTTCATCATCATTACCTATAATGACTGATATATGTCTAGAACTCTTTATCTTATATTTTGATGGTAGGTTCATTCTAACCTTTAAATCCATGTACAAAGGTGGGTTAATACAAATAGAGGGTTTACCTTTATACAAAGAAAGATAGAATGCCGTAAAACCACCCAAAGAGTTTCCAACAATAAAATCAAAATCCATATCTAATAGATTAATAAAGAAATCATGTTCTTTATCATAATCAATTTGTGGTGCAATAACCTCATGTCCTAGAGATTTCATCCAGTTTATTCTATCCCAATTTGGACTTCCTTGATAACCATGTAGATATAAAATTTTCATATTACAAATATAAGTGATATTTATTAATAAAACCAATATTAAGTGAAAAATTTAATTAGAAAAATATTAAAAGAATCGGATATAGATTACTGGAAAGATTATGCCGAAAGTAAGAAACAATCCGATGAACGAGCAAAAGAGGGTGGTATTTTAGGTAAACTACTTAGTGATACAAAAATGGATAAAAACGAGAATGTATATACTAAATGGTTCCCAACACGTTTTGCTGTTGACGCTTTAGGTTTAGGGAGTGAAACTCATATTCCTTTATTTAAAGAATTTACACAATACTGTAAGAAAAAATTTGGTTTAAGGGATAAGGCTGACATATATATGATATGGTTAGATTATACAACTAGTGTTATAGATATGATTGGACAACCGATTACTGAGGTTTACAATATATTTGAAGAAGAAGATTTTGACCCATTTGGTCATATAACAGACCAAAATGAAGAAGAGGGTGAACTAGAAGATTTGGGTTTTAATTTAGATAAAGACTGTGTTTTAGGTTTTTCTAAAAACAACGCTAAATTAGAATGGCCTTATTTCTCACTTCCAGCTGGTTATACTTGTCCTTTTGCCACCGTATGTAAAAACTTTCCTGCCAAATGGGAAGGACCTATTAAAGGTGGTAAATTTAAAAAACCAGCTTCTTGGGAAAAGAATGTTAAACCTGGCCCACAAGCTGAGATAATGTGTTACGCAGCACGAGCTCAAGGACAATACCCAGGAGCTAATATCCAAGCGTTTAAAAACTTAGACCTCCTTAAAAGAATGAAGACCAAAGAAAAGATGGCTAATTTGATTATTAAATCAATGGAGTATCATGGTCTAGCTAATACAGATATATTAAGAATACATGAGGCAGGTGATTTCTTTAGTCAGGATTATCTTGACGCGTGGATAGAGGTTGCTAAGAGAATGCCACAGACCTTATTTTACGCATACACAGTATCATTACCATATTATATGGCAAGAAAGAACAGTCTACCTAAAAACTTTAAAATTATTGCTTCATTGGATAAACACAATGAAAAGTTTATTATGGATAATGGTTTAAGATATTCAAGAGTAGTTGGTTCTGAAGAAGAAGCTAGGGAGTTAGGTTTACCGATAGATGTTGATGACAGTATTGCTTGGGGTTCTGATGATAGTTTTGCTTTAGTTATTCATGGTTCACAACCAAAAGGTTCTGAAGCTGCTGAAACTTTAAAACAAAATAGAAAATCAGGTCTTTACGATAAAATAAAACAAGCAAAGAAAGCCAACCAACAAAAGAAAGACGTTCTAAGAGATAAGATTAGAAGAGAACTTAGGTCGGAATCTTTTATAAATGAAAGTGAACATGGGTTAGATTGGATAACGGATACCAATCCAAGTGATTTTGGTTATGGGGTTTATGACACACTTAAAGATGCCGCTATATCACAATTAGGTGATTACGGTAATATTTCTATTGAAGATACTATAGTATTTGAAGGTGATAATTTTACTGTCTATGCTGTTGAGATAGACTCAGGTCGTGAAATAGTAACATTAAAAAACCAAAGAACTAATAAAAAATTTCAAATAGTTCTTTACGACCCAATTCCACCAGAGTGGGAAAAAGCACTTCCACCTATACGGGAAGACTTAAAGTATTGGGGTGTAAAAGGTGATAAAATGGGTCCTTTAAAAGAAGATGATTTTTCTTGGGCTGAAGGTAATTCACTTGACAAAGTTACTTTTAAAACAAAAGAACGACCAGATTTAACCTATAGAATTAAAGATGATAATAACCCCACTGTTAGGGTACATAAAGAAGATGGTGCGTTTGTTAATACTATTACAAGAGATTATGTTGACAAAAAATTTAGGTCTGGGGAATGGTACCCAATCCACATTAACGAATCAATTAATGAATCTGATGATGAGGTAACAACTTTAAAAGGTCACAGAGATTATGATAAATGGGTTTTTATTCATAGAAATTTAAATAGACCACCTTATTATTCTATTAAGGCTGGAAAAAGT
>Ga0255040_10000239_pt1 | contig 13476 bp, 17 predicted proteins | sample BC1_12_2_MG_FD_181711 | JGI IMG/M metagenome (GOLD analysis project Ga0255040, IMG submission 181711) | Seawater microbial communities from Strait of Georgia, British Columbia, Canada - BC1_12_2 | ecosystem: Environmental > Aquatic > Marine > Strait | place: Canada: British Columbia | collected... | reverse complement strand
TAATTTGTCTTCTGGTAGTGTATTACAAATAGCAAACACAGAAACATTAAGCGCAACCGCATTGGGAGTAAATGTTACGGATAGTTCTTTAACAAGTGTCGGGACATTAACAAGTGCAGATGTAACAGGTGATTTTACAGTTAAAACTGATGTTTTTGTAGTAGATACATCAACTGATAATATTGGTATTGGAATAGCATCACCACTTGCTAAATTACATATTAAAGATGATGGTGGTTTATTACAAACAACAGCAAGATTTTGTAATCCAGTAGCAACAGGAAATGATAGTGGTATGATTATTATTGGTAGGGATTCAACACAAAGTGGTGGTGGAGTAGGAGACAATTACGGACACCTTACATATTATTATGATGGAGATACAGATTTAGACAATACCTTAAAATTAGGAACTGGTTCTACTGATATTCTTTATATTAAAAAAGATTTAACAAGTGATACAATTGGAAGAATTGGTATTAATAATTCAGCACCAACAAACGCATTAGATATTACAGGAGATGCTACAATTTCAGGAGATTTTACAGTAGATACAGATACATTTTATGTAGATTCTACAAATGATATGGTTGGTATTGGAGATTTAACACCAAGTGAAAAATTAGAAGTAAATGGTAATGTAAAAGCAGACGAATTTTTAGTAAAGAGTAATATAACAACAATTGGTTCATTGGGGTATATTTTAGTCCAAGAAGGAGTATTTACATTAACAGGTAGTTATACAGGAACTAATGAAATATCATTAACAAATATAACAGCGAATACAAATCAATATTATCTTTTAACTTATGATTTTAATATAACAACAACCGCAACAGGTGGAAGAATAGTATCACGTATTGGAGATAGTTCTAATGGTATATCAAGTGATACGGCATATATAAGTAGAATTGATAATCAACAGGGAACAAATGTGTATAATAATACAGCTGACGAATGGGTATTTGTAAGACCAGATGTTACAACACTTACATTTTATGGTAATGGTTCAGCAAACTTTTTTCTAAATGATATAGGAGCAGCAGGAGTTACTACACAAAATATTGGTTATGAGGGTTCTTATAGAGCAAATACAGCAACTTCAAATTTAAGAAGACATACAACCGTAGGATTTATGTCGAATAACGCAACAATTAAAAATACCATTGACGCAATAAGATTTAGATACGCCAGTGCGTCATCAGCAGAATTAAGATTTAGAATGTTTAGAATGAGATAAATTAATATTAATAAGATATATGGAAAAGGTATTAACAGAACTTGAAAAGAAATTACAGGAGAAACATTTATTAAAAGTAGTATTGAGTTATTTACCAGACTGCTTTTTATGCGAAAAGAAAATTTATGAAAAGGAACCATTTAAATTATGTAATATATGTATAAAAGAAGTTTGTAATATAGCAGAAACTGATAGATTTTTATATGAAGAAGTGTGTGGTGAATGTTATTTTGAAAAGTTTTAATTATATTAAAAATAATTTTATATTCATAATGTATAATGGAGGACATTCAAAAAACTCTTAATAAACTAAAAGAAAATATATATATTCAAAAAAGCGAATTAAAAAAGATATTAACAAAGCCGAAAATAGATTTGAAAAAAGAATATTTAAAATTGAAATTAGAATCGAATAATTATGATTATCAAATGAAAGAACTAAAAATGAAATCAAAACAAGTTAAGGATAAACTTAAATACATAGAACAATTTCAAAAACAAGAAGAAGAAAAGAACCTTCTTGATATTAACATAGAATTTCTTATACACTTTTTAAACAACTAAGGATTTGAATAAAATGATATTATAAAGACATATAAAATGTTTTCTAATATTAACGACAAATTTAACGCATTAATAAATGTTCCAGTAAATCCTGTAAGGGAAGCAATCAATAGAGCAGAAGAAGCAATTAAAGGTCCTCGTCTAACCGCTCCTCCAAGAATTAATAAATGGATTAATGATAATAGAAATATGCTCGTCAAACACATTAAAGTATGTAGAGACCCTGTAAATTCCAGTGCCAAGAAATTATTAGATATTGTATCACTTGGAAAATTCAGTGAAGGATTAAAAAAGTTAAACTATGATGATGTTTTCCACGTTTACGTTTATATCACATTGTCGAATGGTTCAGTTAAAAGAATTGAAAAGAACGCCGTAGTTGAATTAACAGACCAAAGAGATTGTATTGGTGAAGAAGCAGAAGAGATTTATAATGCCCCTGTAAATCATCGTGTAACATTAAAAGACTTCTTTAAAAATGGAGAGAAGTTCCAAAAGAAGTTTTGGAGTTATGACCCAAAATTTAATAATTGTCAAAACTTCGCATCAAGTTTATTAATAAGTAATAAATTAATAAGACAAGGTGGTCCAGAACATACAATCATTAAACAGGATTCTAAATCAATATTCAACAATAACCCTAAATATGTAAAATGGTTGTCTAAAAAGATTACCAATTTAGGAGGTTCTATTGATGTATTATTACAAGGCAATTAAAATCTAAATGATATATTATTATATAGTTATGAATTTGTATGCCTCAATTAGAGATAGTGTTATAGATTTTTGTTGGTTCAAAAGAAAAGGTTTATGTGTTTTGATTTTTGTTGGTGTATTAATAATGATTATCTTATTATAAATAAAATCATATTAATATGATATAAAATATGAAATTACTTTATAAACTATTAAGTTGTGTGTCCAAGGCAATGGACAGAAAATACGTTAAGAAGGTTTTACAAGCAGTAGATTTAGATGATGACCTTGAAAAGGCATTAGATGTAATCGAACACCTTAGAGACCTTTATAAAAAGAAGTTAGATAAACAAACAGGTAAGTATGCGAAACGTGCTTCAAATTATATTGAAAGACTTAATGAAGATGTAGATGAGCATTTACGCAAAAAGTTAGGAGAAATGGGTATTAACATTGATGAACTTTTGGAGAAGAAGAACAAAAAATTAGCAAAGATGGGTTTGTTAAAACGCGAAGAAGTATTGAAAACTCTCGATGAGGTTGATAGAGTAAGTCAATTGAAAGATGAACTTTTATTAGTTCGTATCGAAGAAGCAGCTGCTTTAATGAAAGACATTAAGAAAAATTACACACAGGTAAAAGCAGATTACAGAAAACAATTTGAAAAAATGCTAACAGAACAAAAAGACAATATGGAACAAGCAGTAAGAGCACAAATTGAAGAAGAGGCAATTGCTAAATTCTTGGCAGCAAACAAAAGACAGAATTTGAGAACAGGTGTAAAGACTGGAAAGATTGTAAGACGCCGTTAGATTTAATAAAACTAAACAAAATACATTAAAATAAAATTATATTATTATGGTATAAATAATAATATAATGAGCGGATACGGATATAAATCATATCTTAATACCAATGGTAATATAGAACAACCACTTGGATTTGGATTAGAAATTAGATTAAGAGGTAATTCAAGAGGAACAGGAACATTAGATAAAGAAATAGAACACTCTTCTATTTTTGGAGAGAGTGGTACGAGTAATGTAACAACAACTTTGAGAACATTTGGATTATCACCACTCGCACCAAACAATTTTATTGATTACACATTATCAGCAGAACAATGGTTTGTAACAAGTAATAACGCAAATGATACAATAGCAGGAACCGGAGCACAAAAAGTCCAACTTGTAGGATTGGATGGAGATTGGAATAGAATAACTGAGACTGTCGAAATGAATGGTTTATCAGGTATATTGACTACTCGAACAGATTGGTTTAGAATTAATAAAATTTTCGTGGTTCAAGCAGGAAGCGGAATGACTAATGAAGGAACATTATTTATAACAAATACAACAGATACACAAACAGCAGGAGTTCCAGATAATATAGTGTATTCAAATGTTCTACCAAATTATTCAGCTATGTCCGTTTTTACATATTCCGTTCCAGCCGGATTTAACTTTGAATATGTATTCGGTAACCAATATACTAACTTTACAGAGAGCAAACCAGGTATATTCCAAGAATATTATAGAGATGAGAGTGGTTCAGGAACATTGATTAGTTCATTCACCAACTTACAAACAGTTGGTAATATCTCTTATAACTTTAACTCAGCCGTGGGATGGTATGGAAAGGTTACAATAGAAGGTCGAATTCAGGGGACAGTTGGAACAAATACAGCAGCAATTTATTATCCTTTTTCAATATGGAAAGAAAAATAATTATTTAAGAATAATTTTATATTAGTATTATATATATATATACGTATGTTTAGATTCAACGATTTAGTATTTGAGGCACAAAAGACGGTTCCTGTGAAAATAGAACACGTCCCAACACAAAGAAGCAAACTTCCACGACAAGAGTTTTTGAATATGAAAGAAGTAAAAGAACAAATCAAATTAGAGAAGGTTAAAGAAAAACTAATTAAAAATCCACCAAAAATGAAAATAGATATTGATAAAAAGACATTAAATAAATCAGTGGCATTAGATACATTAAAACAAAAATTCAATAAGGCAAAAGACAAATCAAAATATATACAGAAAAATAAGAATCATATTAAAAACTTATCAAAAGAAGAACAAATTGAAATGATTGAATTTATGAGAGGAAACTTTATGTAAAATAAAATCATATTAATATTATATAAAATGCCAGTTAGAAGAAAAGCAATAAAGAAACGCGTGGTAAAGAAAGCAGCCAAAAAGGTAGCAAAAAAAGCACCAAAGAAACGCGCCACAAAGAAGGCAGTTAAGAAACGTGTTGTAAAAAAGGCACCAAAATCAACAACCACAATTCACAAAGTATGTGGAACACCTAATCCACCGCCACCAAAAAAGGTAAGTGGTAAAGGTAAAAGCCCTAAACAAAAGCAAAAAATTATTTTTAATAATTTGAAAAAAGGATTAGATACTGTTTTTATTTAAAATAGAATCGAACCTATCTAAATTGTATTAAGGATTTTAAAATGATTAACTAACCATTTTAAAGAATAAGGCACATAATTTACTCGATTTCATAAAAGACCATTTGGAAAGAAAATGGAACTCCATTCAAATCCACACTATTACCATAAGGGTCTAATAACTTTGTTTTTACTCTTGTGAATTTTGTATTAGCACTATATCGAACCATAATACCCATATGATTATCTACTTGTATTTTATCCCCTCTTTCCTCGCTAATATTTATTCGTGCTCCAATATTGATTTGTCTATCTTTTGAAAAGTGATTATGACTTGCGATATTTGTTAGTTCAATATCAATGTAATCTATAACAGTTAGATTTACTTGGTTTGGTCCGTCTGTTCCTGTTGGACCAAATGTTGTTGTAGTTGTTGAACCAACTTCACCAAACCCCATAAATGGATTAAGAGTTGATGTAGTTTGTGATTGAACTGTTACAGAAGTAGCAGAACCTCCGGAATATGAAATATTCATCTTTCCTGTAATAGCGTCAAATGCTACAACATATTCAGCATTGTGGTTTCCAATGGATGCTGCTGTCAATTTTGTTTCCACTTCTGCCGCTAATTCGGTTGCGTTGTAATTACCTTGTGTAATATTAATTGTAACGGTATATGGAGTTACTCCATTTGTTTCAATTACTTCAAAGGTGTAATATGATGATGTTACTTGATAGAATGATGTAGGTAAAATCATATTCTCCAATCTTAGGGCATATTGTCTTCCTTTATTTAACTTCTCAAAAGTGATTGGTTTCTTATAAACAACTATTGGTTCATTGTTTGTTCCAAATGAACGAACATCACTTCTATAATTTAAGATAACGTGGGTCTTCTTCATAATATTATTTATTTATATACATTATTAATACGATTTTATTTATCAATAGAAAATTTATTTCATTGATATACATTTTAATACAATAGTCAATCTTATGTCGTGGGGATATCCCTGTCTTTCACCCCTATTATAATACATAAATTATTATAGGAATTTTTTTTATTAATCACATTTTTTATAGTTTCATATTTTTTGATTATAAATAAATAAAATACCTTTTAAAATACTTTATATTTATACCTCAGTTACCAAAGAACCAGACATTATTTGGACTCGTCGGTCTTCTGTCTTGATAAGATAAGTTCCTGCTGCTGCTCCACCTGATGTTACAATCTTCAAATCTACATCTTCTGTTTTGGCGTCACGTGAAGAAATGAATCGGTCGCTGTCGTCATTTTTGTCTAATCGTGAAGACATAACGAATCGGTCACTGTTAATCTTTGCTGGTGTGAAAGCATTACCATTACCAATAGTCATATCACTAAGTTTCTTTAATCCACGAAGTTCGTTCATAACGTGTCGTGCCATCTTGTTGTTCTCGGCATCTGTATAAGATACATCGGTTGGTTCCTGGTCGACGAATTTACCACCAATCTTGTAACGATATGATGTAATACCATTTCGTGCCATTTTCCAATATTTTCCAGTTACACCACGTGATGCGGTTACAACCTGGAAGCAATCCAATGCTTTAAGACGATGTCCTGCCTTGGCGAAAGCAATAGTCTCATTAGTTCCGTCAGTTGATTTAAATACGGCTTCGTGTGAAACGAAATCCAAGTTAATACCTTCTGGTGATGCTAATTGAGCCAATACTTTACCGTGAAACTCTGGTTTGAGTTGGACGATTGCGGCATTTAGTCGCAAGTTCTTAATAGTGTATACTGGTGTTACGGTTGATGATGTTAGTTCAAATCGCTCTTCGGCATCAGCCATATTAATGGTGATGTAGAATCCACGATGTGCGAATGCTGGATAATATCCAGAAAAAGTTGCTACACCAGTTTGAATTTTATGTGCGCGTTCAAAATCACTTGATGTTGAACCATCAATTGTTACGTCTTCGGCTCCCTCCAATACTGAACCCCAAGTATCAGCATAATCTTTTGATGCTTCACGCTCGTTAACCATCTTTTGGAATCCATTATAGTGGTTCATCTGGTCGGCTAATGATGCTTGTCCGTATGCCTTAATTTGGATATCCTCAATCCAACTACCTGCGGACCAACTTGAAAGTTTTCCTGTGGTGACAGTTCCACCATCTTGGGCGTCATCGAAAACCAAACGTGATTCACTCCAATCAATATACTCTCCCATATCTGGATTAATTTCTACCTCAATTACTACCTTACCTTTTGTTGCTGATGAATAAGTTGACTGGTCTGCGAAAAATTGACGATAGTCGCGACTGAATTCTACACTTTTGTTCTTGGCGAAAATACTCATTATTACTTCTATTTTTATATCTTATTAATATAAAGTTAATTCGTTTAACGAACTCTTAATTTATTAAAATGAGTCCATTCTAATAGATAGTTTTTAAAAAGTGTTTTGTTTAAAATAACTTCCTCTTTCTAACACCGATTTTGTTTCTTTCTTCAACTCCTCCATAACTTTGTTAAACTGAATTTTAAAAGACATAATAGATTGATATAAGTTATAAATATATATTAAATCAATTTTAATTCTTTTTTTTTTATTTACAATAATCCTCCAATTGTTAATGTAAGGTCTAAAATCTCATTTCTATCGGCAACAGACATACTATTAAGTGCTCCTTTATTTCTGGATAAAAATGAAACAATTCGTTGTGTATTTCCTTCTAATCTTTCAATATCCTGTAAGAAATTTAGTTTAGATTTTGGTGGATTATTTGCCTCATCCAATCTATCTGCTTGTTCGTTAATAGTATCTGCCTGTGTTGCTATTACTGCTTGGTCTTCTGTTTCTATGCGTTGAATATCTTTTTCTAAATGTTTTTCTAATTTATTCAATCCTTTTTCAAAAAACTTACTACCACTTGATATTTTATCTCCACCAACCTTTCCGGCGATTCCTGCGGCACCTTTTGCTATTTCTATTACTGCTCCTTTTTTGTCACCTTTTTTATGTTTCTTTAATGCTGACCCACCTGCCACGGCTCCTGCTCCTGCTACTTCTAATCCAACACCACCAGCAGCTAAAAATGGTGCGGCTGGACCAGTTGCGGGAGCAACAGCAATAAGAATACCTCCAACAGTCTCTAACACTTTACCTGCGTTAATAAGTTTTTCAGGGTGTTTCTTGATTGCTTTTCCAATTTTCACAAATGGTTCAACAGGACTTTTATTGAATCCAGTTGCTTTTCCAAATTGAGTAATACCTGTTGCTTTTCCCAAAGACTTATGATGTTTTCCTCCTGTTCCAGTAATTTTTTCAATAAAATTTCGTCCCATAATTATATCAGTATTTTATACTTATATAATACAATTTTAATCTTTATAACAAGAAGAAATCTATATAAAAAGTGTCTTTAATACCTGATGATAATAATGGTACAAATTTATATCTTTTGTTTGTATTTACAATAATAAAATTAGGAATCATAGAATAATCTCTAATAGTCATTTTACCTTCATCACACAATATCATAATAGATGAATCCATATCACATTTATAATCCATTTTATGTATTTTGTATAATGTTTTTACAAACTTCTCTCTATGTTCTAATTGATATTTATAATCCATAATAATATCCACAACACCTTTTTCTAATACCTCGTCTAATAAAAGTTCTTCAATATCCTCCATATACTTATTAATAATAAATTATTATTACTAAGCGTTTAACATCCTCTATCGGTTGTTGTTTTCTTTTTTGGTCTTTTAAACAATCCCTCTAAATATCCTTTTACATCAACTTTGTCTTTATAATAATACACTACTTCTTTATCTAATTTGGAACAATCAATTGCTTTAAAATCAATATGTTTTTTGTATCTCATCAAGAAATCCAAATCTAATAAATCAGTTCTCTTTGAAATCAATATACTCCAAACAATTTCATTACTATATTTATAAATAAAATCTTTGTCCCAATCCTCACATTTACTATTAGTAAATTTATCCCATCTTATCTTGTCACAATTACTAATGATGAATCTATCTGTATAATCTTTTGTATAATCTAAATTACTCCATCGATATTCATCCAACATTTCTCTATAATTGTTAATAAATGGTTCGCTACATTCTTGTTTAACAAATACCATTCCCCAATCTAATCTATCTTGAAACTCATCCATAAAATCCTCGCTTAGTTTTTGATAAGATGTAATTAATCTCCAATCAACCTTACCTTGATACTTTCTAATAAATGATTCTGGTAAATCCAACTTACTTGAAATGAAGCACCAATCCTGTTGCGACAATTTTTCTATTTCCTCGTGTAATGGTTCAATCAATTCCAATCGACTATCGTATTTCTCTTCTTGATTTGAGTTCATATTTACTGTATATATATTAAGTAAATATAATATTATTCTTAAATAAAAAATAAATTAACGACGCTTAAAAAAAGGCATCTGCTGGGTTTCCTGATTTGTTGCTTTTAACTTGTTGTTCTAATCTAACTTGTTCTCTTTGTGGAACCTTTACATCAAGGAAATCTCTTACCTCTTGTGCGTCTTCTAATAATACACGACTAATCAAGTTCTGTTTACTTCCAGAAATCTTACGACCTCTAAGAGATAGGAATGAAATCATATCTCCTTTATTTATTTTATTAAGGTCTGCTCTCATTCTATCTTGATTAAGTGTACCAAAATCTTCATTCTTTGCTTCTGGTAAATCTAAGACGGCAACCTGGATTTGTGGTTCAGGTACTCCTGTTGTCTCGATTATTTGTTCTACAACTTCTGGCGACTTTACTTCTTCTACCGACGACTCTAAACCACCTTGTAATTGTTGTCGTCTTGCGTTCAATATATCAACGATTTCTTTATTTGCTCCATCTTCTCCAAGGAATGATGTTAAGTCCATAACCAATTTTTGTTGTTCTGTTAGTTCAGGTGTTAGTGGTTCTTCATTTTCTGTAACCAAAGGTAGTTCGAAATTATTAACATCTCCACCATCACTTGATAATTGATTGATATTGAATTCTGGAACAGGCAAAGGCTTCTTTGAAACCTCTACGTCTTTCTTTACCTTTTGGACTTCAATTACTTCTTCTGGTGCGATTGTATGTGAAACAACCTCTCCAACAATCTCTTCTTCTAAACTATCTACAACAACTCGTGTTTCTGTCTTTTTCTGTTTAGCCATATCCCTGAATCTTTGTTGTGCTGCTAATTGTTTAGCACTAAACTTTCTCTTTTCTGCTTGTGGAATACTATCCTTAATTTCTTTGAACTTGCGTGATTTGAAAATCTTTTCAACTAATAATTTTTTAGTCATTGACTTTTTGGCATTAAATCCAAAATCGTGCTTATTTGCTAATTCTAATAAAGCATTTTTCTTATGACGATTTAAATCTTTTCGTGTAACTCTACCCATAATTATATTAGTATTTTATATACTTATATAATACAATTTTAATGTTAATTAGATTAATTCTCCATATCCATTAACATATCCAACATCATATCGTCATCAAATTCATTATCCTCTATATCTTCTTCTTTGACGTCTTCGATATCTACAACTTTCTCTATAACCTTTTTCTTTTCTTCTCTATCACAATTATCTCCTTTAAGACATTCATTTGAATATGTTTTATAATCTATGATACTTTCAAAATTTCGCATATACCTTTCTTTCATTTTGAACTTAGTTCTAATAAATAGAAATGAATGTTCTTCATTAATGGCAATATCATCTAACATTCTGGTGAATCTATTCTTGCCTATTCTTCCAGACAATTCGTCAATCATTGCCTTTCTTTCTAATCCATTATCACTTTCAAACAATCCAACTCCAAACGAACATTTTCTAAAATTAGGGGGCACACTTACATACGTTTGAGAAATTGTAACGTGAGAAATTCCAAGATGTCTATGATTGAAGGCGAATTTATTCATATAACCTTTTATACCTCTTGGTAAATCTGCTACTACATCATCCAGAACGAATAAAACTCTAAACTTTTCCGGATAAGATTTAATACCAGTATTCTTCTTCTTAATATCATTTACTGCCTTTTGAAATAGAACGGGGTCAAATTCAGTCATTACATTCTCAGGTTTTATATCTATAATTCCATCATCGACGGCATTTTGCCAAGATATATCTAAAAAGAATGTTGGTGATACAAGTATTATTTGGTCGAAATATCCTTCATACCACTGTATTAGGTTTAATAAAACAGTTGATTTACCAGAACCAGGACGGGCAACCATAAACATCCCAAAAGGCGTTGGTAATAGATTTGGATGAGGTGGTGCTTCTTCGCTTGCGTCTTTTGAAGCGAACGCTTTCACAACTGGATTATCTATATTTCTTTTCTTTATTTTCTTCTCTGGTCTTTCTAAAACAGGGTCAAAACAATGGACTCCATTTTCTGTAATACATCCATCGATATCTTCTAAACAATACCCCAAGTCGTGAAGGTATTCATTATCTACACATAACAAGTTTTTTATATCACTAAGATTCATTTATAATACGTCTATATGTATTATAAATATAATTTTATCTTTAATAGATTACTTTTTATTATTCTTCTTACAATTTTTAATATGTTGTTTAATAGAATCTTTTGAATAAATTTTATTACAAAATTCACATTCAACAGGACTACATTCCTTACAACAACTTTTCCGTTTATTATGAATACATTGTCTTTTTATTTCATATTTTTTATTGTGCTTTTTTAAATATACCTTATTATATTTAATACGATATGGATTTTTACGTCTTTTTTTGTCGTATATTCTACCACAAACCAACATACACTTTTTACATTTAGTAACTCCTAATATATTATGAGGACATATTTTAGAAATTCCCCCGCCATCCAATCCATTCTCTTCTTTAAGATTAGCATATCTTTTACACTTAACTATATTATTCATTTTAGAAAACCATATAGCAAAATCTACACATTCTTGTTCGGTATCAAATTCACCAACTTTCAATGTTTTAATATATTTCTTTCCATACTTTTTATAATGATTAGTCCAATACTTTCCAGAACCTGTATAACTTTTATATGACTTACATCGAGATGTTTTTCCAAAATAGAATAGAACCTTTTTACATTGACTCTTCTCAAAATTAGAACACATATCACAAGAACATTCAATAACCTTTTTATCGTCTTCACAACAACTATGACTATGCCATTTTAAATATAATACTGTCTTTTTAAACACCATCTAAAATATCTATATATTAATATAATATTTTAATTTTAATTAATTTTATCTAATGACGATACACTATTCTATAAGTGTCTATATCAACAATATTATTGTCTCTACATAACTTTATAATAACTCTTTCTCCATCAAATGATAATGATAATTCAACCCCATCACATTTTGAACCAATCTTCATAATAAAGTTTCTTTTAGTTTTTACAACGTTATACTTATATCCAAAATTTCTTACAAGAGAGGCAAATGTCTTTACAGCGTCTATATAATCTGTTTGAGTAACTTCATATCGTGGAGGCTTAATACCTTTCTTAATTATATTAAAGTTTTCAAAAGTGTTATTATATTCGCCCACAATACTTACAACAACACAAATACTATTACCCATATACCACATACCCATATTCCAATCACATCTTTGTATAATCCATTTATCATATAACAAAGAATCGCCTACATTCTTTTTTATTTTTTGATATGCTCTTCTTATTCTTCTACTCTTAATTCTATCCCCAACTATAATAACTAATTGGTTATCTTTTACATTTACATTAACAATATGATATGATTTATCAACAGCAGCAAGAAAATCTATATATTCATCCTTTTTATATTTAATGAATAACTTATCGATAAATTTTGTATATCTGCTTTCAAACTTCTCCATTTGTTCTTTATAATCCATAATCATATCAACAACACCGTCTTCAAACACTAAATCTTTCATCATACTTTTAACTGAATCCATTGTATTTATTATCTATATATTAGATATTAAATAAATTTTAATTAATTTTAAATCAATAATCAAGAAGTTTATCAACAACTAAATTGTTTTGTGTAAAACAATAAGAGGTAACTCTATTATTTGTATAAACAAGTGATAAATTACATATTTGTTCGTGTTTAACTGTTTCCTTAATCTCTCCAATACATTTAGTAAATTTATCACGTGTTTCCATTTGTGTAGCATCATTCAATATCATTTCGGCAATGTGCTTCTCTCCAACCAAATCAATTAACATATCCATTTGTGCGCTCATATTTATTTGTATATATTAAGTAAATGTTTTTATTTAATACATTTTACAATTCAATTTTAATTTAATTCAATATACCGTTCAAATACGATATAACAAACCAAACTATACAAACAAGTCCCGAAATGACACAAACTATACAAAAAACCCCCAAAACAGATACAATTATACAATTCAGGAGAAACGACACAAATGTAATAGTTAGTCAAAACAACTATTACATTTCGGTCGTCCATAAATCCCTTTTTTCACAATACATATAGGG
>Ga0255040_10000237_pt1 | contig 13506 bp, 13 predicted proteins | sample BC1_12_2_MG_FD_181711 | JGI IMG/M metagenome (GOLD analysis project Ga0255040, IMG submission 181711) | Seawater microbial communities from Strait of Georgia, British Columbia, Canada - BC1_12_2 | ecosystem: Environmental > Aquatic > Marine > Strait | place: Canada: British Columbia | collected... | reverse complement strand
GGAGCGGAGAGTGTTCCTTACGCAAGCGACCCTGCTAATACTTTTAACAACTCGCAATTATCGGAATGTTATAAAACTGGTCCTTTTGCTTATAGTGTAGACGCCTCAACTACTAGGGCAACCAACGAAGACGCCACTCCTAATACTTGCGAATGCGCTCTTAAACTTTCACTTTCAGGTGTCCTTGGGGGTTCTCGTATGTTTGCTAATGGAATTGTCGGGGGTACAAGATTGGAACTTGACTTAAATTCGGCTGGTAAAGCATTAGAATTATGGTCTGGAGATGGTATTGTAGATGATACAGGCGCTTATATTCCCACTCTTCCAGGTTCTTGTCGTTTTGGTATTGCTTCTGCTCTTCCAAATGCAGCAAATCCAGTTACTACTATTGTTCTTAATGTAGATGTTGTAAGTGGCGCAAATATGGTTGCTACTGCTCCTGCTATTACCGCTGCAGCGCTCCTAGATAGAACTAAAGTAGTTAAAAATGGGGCTGTTGGCGCTTCTAATTTAATTATTGGTCGTAATCTTTGGGGTTATACATCTGCTAATCCTCCAGTTTGGAGTGATATGGGTAAAATCGTTTCTCTTGCTTATAATGGTAATGAGGTAGCGGGTGGCGCGGTAGAATTAACAATTACTTTAGACGGAACGGGAACAAATGGCGACCAGTTTCAAGGTGGCGCTGGAGGCGGAACTGCTGGTCCTTTTCTTGACTTAACGAATAGTTGCGGTATTAAATTATCTGATGCTACGGCAGTTCAAGAATACGAATTAACTGATGTTGAACTTGTTTTAAAAACCGCTTCTCCTCCAGCCTCGTACGTCCAGCAAATTCAAAAATCTGTTATGACGGAACAAGGTTTTACATTTGATTATATGACTGCTAATTGCTATAGAAATAATGTCCCCCCTGGCGAAGTTTTATCAACGCTAAACATTCCCGCTTTTAATGAACGGGCTGTAGCAATACATTGTATGCCGTTAGAAAATGGTCTAGCAGAAAGTATGGAAAATGATAATATGAAAAGTGTTCTTGATGGAATTCAACACTATAATTTTTATGTGAACGGGAAATCCCAGCCCACTAGAAAAGTGTCTTTAGGACGATTAAACAACTCACCCCCTTTAGTAGAACAATTAGCATTATGGGAAGTTGAGAAAAGTATGTCTACCTCTAGAGTTGTTACTAGAAATCTTCAAGAGCCAGAAAAGAATTTCGTTATTAGTCGCGCACTCGCTAGATACGGGGGCGTTTACGACCTTCGCTCTGACGGCAATATCAGTTTAAGAGTAGAATATTCTACAGCAACTCCTCCAACAAAACAAAAACTATTTGTTTCTTATATTATGGGTCTTCGCAGATTAATTGTAGGAAAAGATGGTTGCCGAGTTGAACTTTAAATAAATATAATTTAAATGAAAATTAATTTATATTTGTTACTTATATAATGAATTTCAAACGAGAAGTATTACAAATTCAACCAACTAATCTTGGTTCGGGTGTCTTTGGCGCGAGGAATGGGTTACCCCAGATAATTCTAGAAATTCCACGAGTGCCTAAAATTATGGACGGCAAAAGTTTAAGAATAAATGGGACTATGAGTATTTTTTCAAGTACAGGAGTAAAACCCCAAAATACATCAAACTTTTTTGTTGACGCAGCGCCCGTAAATGATATATTTATGGACGGACGGACAGGAATGAGTAGCGTAATTGATGTACTATCTATCCAAAATTTAGAGGGGGCCACATATGAAACGATAAAAAACTATTCACGAATGGCTAGTTCGGTATCCCCGTTAAATGAGAGCGTTGAAAACTACCTTAATGGAGGTATTGATGGACTTTATGGAGGTCTTTCAAAAGAAGTTTCAACCGCTAGTAAATGTGATAATAAATTTGATTTTTCTCTCCCTTTACTCGCAGGATTTCTAAACGGGTCAGGAGGTATAGACCTTCAGTTGATAAAAGGTTGTAGAATTATTTTAAATTTAAGTCCAGACAATATGGTTCTTCGCAATAATCATTGGCGAAATATTAATTCTACGGGTGGTACTGCTCTTGGCGGGGCATATTACGAATTATCAAATATTTCCTTGAGTGTAACTTGCGAAACGCCCGATCAACAAGGCCAAAATGCTATGATTGCTAATCAACAAGGTTCTTGGGATTATGATGCCTTTTCATCTTTCTATAATGTAATTCAATCCAACGACCATAATGCTATTATGAATATTAATACTGGACGAACTATCTCAACAATTATGAACCTTGTTCCTAGTAAATTTTTAAATAATTATAATTACAATTCCCTTTGGACTTCTCAATTACTTACTGAAAATGCAGCAGGAATTCTTAAAAATAGAGTTGTTATGACGGACCTTACATTTACTAAAGGAGGCCTCCGCATACCCTTGGACTATATGACGACATCAGGTCCCTCCCAAGAAATTGGGGTGTCTACTAGTTTTAAGAATTTTGAGGAACTTAACGCAATTAGAAATGTTTGGTCTTTATCTAATTTTGAAAAATCTCTTACTACAGAACTCTCTCTGCCTTTAGGAAACAATATTGCAGCAGGGTCGGCAAGTCAACAGGCTAGGTTTAGTTTGGTTAATGGTTATTCTATGAATTACGAAGATAAAATCCAGCAATACAATCTTGGAGTATCATACGACCATATTACTTATAATGGATTAGATTTTCGCGGAACTCCATTAGGATTACGCATTCAAAGTGTAGCCCCTACTGGAACATCACTTCGTCCTCATTCCCTTTTTATGTTTGTAAAGCATAAGAATACTATCGTCTTTCAAAACGGACAAGTGAGAGTAATTATGTAGATTTTAGAAATCTACGGCAAATTTTGTTAATACTTTTTTTAAAAGTATAATTTTAACTTAATAATTTGAACTTTATTAAATTATTAAAATATCTAGTTAGTTTATAATATGGCTTCAGGTAGAGGATTACCATCAGTTTTAAGAACTCAAACTTACGAACGACCAGTACAACAGGATATTACAACAGATATTCTGTACCCAGTTTCAATAAATCAAAAACAAGCAAAGTGGATTTTAGACCGTAAAGGTGTTTTAGATAGTAATTCAGCAATTATTTTGCGCCAAACTTGTAATCAAGTGGGGGGTGTTGATATGGATTGTTATTTACCAACTTCTACAGGAATTCTCGGCGCAATTTCTCGCGCATATTTAACTATAGGTGGACGAAGAGTAAGTAATTTAGAAAGTGTAGGACATTGGGCGACTTGGAAAAGATTACATTGGAGTGATGAATATAAAACAGGTGTCGCTAATGTAAAACAAGGTGGCGCTGATGTTTTTTGCGGTAGTGCTTCTAGAACTGTATCCGCAATTGCTCCAGCAGACCCGACAAAAATTAATGCTAGAGGTTTTGATGCTCCTTATGGCGCTTTAGGAAGGGTGAGTGATGAATTTTGTAAAGATGGGGCTACTGGAGTAATGCAGGCAGGACTTACAGATACGAGTACGCCCGCAGGCCAAGTCCTTACTCATCTACGCGAAACAACGCCCGAATGGTCCATCACCCTTTCTCAAATCATTCCCTTTTTAAAAGGCCTACAATTACCTCTTTTTGCTATGAGAGAAGAAGTTGCTATTGTTGTTGAATGGAATGAAAATATTTTCGGTCATAGATTTTGCGTTCCTGCAGCCAACCTTGCTTCTCAAAATGCTATTTTTAGTGAAATTTCAACCAGAGATGTTTACCTTTGCGCTGATTATTTATTCTTTCCAAATCAGTTAGAATTGCTTACGCAGGAGATGATGACTGGAGGCGGTTATGATATTCCTTATGATGAAATTCAAGTCGTAGAAAATACTGAACCAGCAGTAGCGGGAGCGGGTCAAAGGGCGTTTGATACTCAACTTGCTCTTGGCGGTAAAAAAGTAAAAGCCGTTATTATGCAACAGCAACAGGTTGATGCAGCAGGATTGTCTTATGCTAATATTGGTCGTTATAATTCTATTGCTCTTCGTTTAGGGCAGAGTATGAATTTGTTTATTGATAGTCAACCATTTTATTCAAAAGATATTACTAATCAATCTCTTATGCTTCAAGAAGCAAATCAAGTTGAGGGTATTCCTCTCCAGTTATGCGATTACAGATGGTCTTGGACTAATCAAGTTGACGCAGCGGGAGCAATTTCCAAACCTGGTTTATCGGATCGCTTGTATAACGGATATGCGAATAGCGACGAAGCGGGAACAGCCCAGTTTTTAGCAATTAAAATGGAGAATGCTATGGGTCAAGGTCGTCGTATTTCTAACCTTCCTATGATTTGGAAAAGACAAGCCACTTTGGCTGGAGCGCAGGCTGGCGACCAGTTTAAACTCCGCTTCTTCTGTATTACTCAACGCCTTTGTAATATTTCAAATGGTATAGTTCATACAATAGAATAAATAAGTAAAATATTTAGAATTTATAATATCAGTTTATATTATAAATAATGGAAGAGATGAGAGAAGAAAAAATGACTTTAGACGAAGCAAAAAAGATGTTTATTAATCCCTATTGGGCTGATGTTAGTGGAAATATTCAACCTTTATGTTTATGTTTTAAAGCCGACAAAGCAACAAAATATCCCCCAGAATTAATTCCGTATGCTTCAAATGTAGTTAGTGGAACTGACCCAAGTGGTAATGATTGTAAAGTTATACTTTGTAATAGATGTTTAGAATATAATATTAAATATCAAAAAGAAATGGAAGGTCAAGAACAAACTCCAGGCGATAGTGGTTTATATGTTCCTTCTGATGTTTTTGCGAAGGAGGAAGAAAATTAATATATCAGTTTATATTATAACTAATGGCGAATTTTTATAAGAAAGTTAAAAAAGGCGTAAAAGATAAAAATGATGATTATGCTACTCCTAACTCCGCTTGGGACGCGGTATTAAAATATATATCAAAAGATAAAGTGATATACGAACCATTCTATTTAAATGGGGGTTCGGGGGCATATATTAAAAGTTTAGGTTATAAAGTTATTCATAAGGAATGTGATTTTTATACTTGGTATAAAACATTTGAATACGATTTAATTTTAAGTAATCCTGCTTTTAGTGATGTAAAAAATATACTACCATTCTTATTTGATTTAGATAAACCATTTTGTTTATTGATGCCGTCTTCAAAATTACATACCCAATATTTAGCAAAATACTTTAAACAAACGGATAGAAAATTACAAATATTAGTACCAAGAAAACGCATTCATTTTGAAAAATATGTTGATAAAAAGAAAGTTGAAAACTGGAAACCCCAAACTTGTTTTGATTGTTATTGGTATTGTTATAAAATGGGTTTACCAGAAGATATAATATTTATGTAATATAAATGACGAAATACTCTCAAATAGTAAATGATTGTAAAAAATGTCCCAAAATAAATCATAAATATGGAACGATACATTTCTCTTCAAGTCATAATAAAATATTCAGACAATTACAAAGAGTTGAGGGTTGGAAACCAAATGATATTAGACTTATGAAACATTATATTGTTGTTAACAGATTAACCATATACCAATCATTTAAAAAAGTATTTTATAGCCATAATATATAATGGGTTATATTATTACAGCATATACAAGAGCGAGGGCGAGAAAATTAGGGGTTCAAGTTAAATTAGCAAAAAACAAAAAGAAGAAATTAGATGTATTTAAAAATGGTAAAAAAATTAGTAGTGTAGGCAGTCGGGGAATGGGTGATTTTCCAACATATAAAAGAACCAAAGGTCTGGAATTTGCGAAAAAAAGACAAAAGGCATATAAATCTAGAATGGCGAAAAATAGAAAAAAAGTAGGAAGTCCTGGATATTATGCCGATCAACTTTTATGGTAACCTTTTGTCTAATCTTTTGGAAAAGATTAATTTTTCTCTCCAAATAATATTATGAATAGTACAAATATTATTTCAACATCTAAAGATGTATCTATTGGTTGGGAATACTCTACAATTATTTTAGGTGTTCTCTTTTTTACAAGTGAGGTAATGCCTTTTTTAAAAAAAACAAAAGGTAATGGACTTGCTGAAACATTAGTTTGTTTATTAAGAGGGTCAAGTTGTATGGCGGAGAAGATTGCTGATACAATAGAACAACAGCAAAAACCCAAGGAGGTTGTATAATAAAAAAATGTTTATTGAATATATATATGGGAAATATTGTTTCATATTTATATTCTGGAGAGAAAAATAGTATAACCCCGAATAGTTTTGCCCCTATGCCTCCTAATAAATTTCATAATTATGCTATAGAAAGGAGGTCCTCCCCCAAATCTCAAAAACAAAAACAACAATTAAGAGAATATAAGAATTTATCTGTTGAAAGTTTGGAAGATTTTTTTGATAAGTATAATCATTAAAACATTTAAATTATTATAATATAATTAGTTAATATATAATGTACGGAAATATGGCTCGCGGAATGGGTAGTTATAATGCTGGGGCTTCTGCAATTTCTAGCAACGCTATGCAATTTAGAAGTGACGTAGACAATATTAAAAGTAGCAATAAGGCTTTGGTCCAAAGTACTTACGCTGCAAACGATTTAAAACACTTATACGACATAGGAACAGAAGGAGCAATAAGAGCATTAAAACCTATGATTGGAAAAGGTTTAGGACACATATATGAAAAAACAGGTTTAAAAGAATGGGACAACAAAGCAACTCAAGCCGTATCTGATTTTCGTAAAAAATTGGGTATGGAAGAAAGTCCAGAAACAAATAGCGTAGATGGTAATCCATCAGCATCAGCGGAAAGTCCTTCGTCAGAAGTAAGTGGAACTCAAGGAGGTTCTAGTGAGGGCTTGGATACAGAACCTAGAATAGCAAGACCTAATAACCCAAATACAAATGAGGAATTTCAAAGAGGCCAAGGCTCTGACGAAACGGCAAGAGGTAGTACAGAATTAGATGATGTTTCTAGTGAACGACCATTTATAGATGAAACTCCAGACCCATACGGGCGGGCTGATACTAGCCAAAGAGTATTTGGAGAAACAAAAGACGATAGAGATGATATGGAGGAAGATGATGGACCTACAGACCCAGGACCTACAAGAGGAACTGATGGGGTTGCTCCAGAAGACGGACCTGCTGATGCGGGGGCTGATGTCGGGGGAGATATTGCTGCAGACGCAGGAGGAGAGGCTGGAACGGAGGCACTTGGCGCTGGAGAAGAGGCACTCGGTACAGCGTTGGATTTAACAGGAGTGGGGAGCATAATTGGGGTCCCTATGCAAATTTTAGGAGGACTTACAGAATTATTTGGAGGCTATGAGGCTGCAAAAGGGATTGGCGAATGGTTTAATCAAGATATATTAGGAAATCACCCAAAAGTTCCTCAAGTTAAACTTCCTAGCGCTCCTACTATTGATAATGCTAATTTAGCAATACCTTCATTTGATAGCGTTCAGGACGCCCCAACTTCAAGTGGGAGTTGGTAAAGGCAAATCATTTTGATAATAAAACATAGGGTCAATTAATCCATTATTAAAATCTTCCCATTCTTGGTTCAGATCTATTTCTTCATCTGTTAACAACTTTATCTCTCCAGATAAATTACAATTAAGTTCGTTAGATGTTATCATTCTTATTGGGGCGTTTTTGTAAGCGAAATAATGTGGAGGAGGTATTTTATATAAAAAAATTTTATGAATTAACTCTATGGGTAATTTATTCATATAATTTATATTTTATTTTTTATTTAGTCCAATAACCCATTCCATTCCGCTGCGTCCTCAAGTATTTCTTCAAGCCCCATAATATTTTCTTTCAACATCTCATTCTCGCCTTCAAATCTATCACATTCTATTAGCGCTGTTTGTAGTTCTTCCTTCGTTTCTTTTAATTCTTTTTCTAATTCTCTTAACATATTTAAAGAATACTCTTTCGCTTCTTCCATATCTTCTATTGATTTTTCCATAACCTTCATTAGCATAGCAAATGTGGTAGTTTGTTTCTCTTTCATTGCTTCGTATAGTTGCTTGTAATCAGTCATTCTTGTTTTTTTGTTGTTGTTTCTCTTTATTTTCTTACCATATTTTTAGTTCAATTTTCTGGAAAATTAGAATGGAGAACCGTTTTTCCAAGTGAATGCCCCATTATCTTTTTTTGTAATTTTTATCCAAGCATATCTACCATACCATCTTTTATCAGCAACTATATGAAAGGAATTAATAAACCAACCTTTTTCTTTCATTTCGTTTAATCTTTTTGGAGTAAATACATTTAAAACTCCAAGATTTAATAACCAATATATTCTATCTGTTGTTGTTTCCATAGCCCTAACCATAAATTTCCAAAATAATTTTCTAGGGACGAAAGGTGGATTTGATAATGTGGTATTTACAATCACTTTCTCATCTCCTAAATAATCTTTTCCTTCTTGTAATTCATACCAACTTTTAACAACATTATCAGGTAGATTATCGTAAAACGCTCCATCACCTTTACAAGGTTCGCATACTAATTCTCCATCAAAGAAGGTTTCTCTATCTATTAAATATTTCGCCATTACTGGATTAGTATAAACAATAGTTTTACCTTCTTTCTTAACAAGTTTAGCCAAAGGGTCGTCTTTTTTGCTTTCATAATCCCAAACTTTATCCATATTATATAATATGTCTATATTATATTATAATTATTTTACTTCAATTTTTTAAAATATACAAGAAAGGTGAATTTTTGATATATGTTTCGCTCTACTTAATCCAGTATATAATGCTCTTCTATCATTTAACCACTCGTTAATGAATTCCATATCAAACATATTAACATCTCCAGCAATCGTATCTCCTTGAGATTTATGAATAGTTGTAGCATATCCTAGTAAGAATAATTTATGAATAATACATTTTTTCTTTTTGATATAATCTATTTCTAATTCTTCTATCCCGTTGGAGAGAATTATACTTTTATCATTATAATCAACAACGAACACTTCTTCATTTTTTTTAAATGTTTTACATTTTGTAGTCATATTCATAATTAATTTTGCGTCTTTGAAAATCCAAATATCTTCATTATATTTATTTGGTTCTCCTTTATATTTGAAATATGTTGCGTTTAATGGTTTTAAATGGTCTTGAACCATCATATTAATTACTTTTCTAGTTGAATTTTTATAACATATATTTTTACTATTTACTAATTGTTGAATTGTTTTAGGTTGAATGTTTTTCAAGAATGCTTTTGTTGATGGCCTATATTCTTGCGTCCAAATATCTTCCAACAAATTCCATAAATCATCATCATATCTTTGCATTTTAGTCAACTCGCAACGATTATAATTCGCCAACCACATAATTGTAGAATGATTGAACCAGTCTTCCTTTCCATATAAATTTAAACATACATCTTTTACAGGAGGCAATTGACGATAATCACCTACAAGAATGAAAACGCAATTTGTATAATATTTAAATTCTGCTAGAATTTTCCATAACTCACTTGAAATCATACTAATCTCATCTATAATAAGAACATCTATATTTTTCGCTTGGTCGCGCGCCCATTTGGTATTTAACTTACCATTTTTATCAATAGTCATAAATTTATGAATTGTTGAACCTTTAAACTGGATTGTTGCTTTATTGGTAAATGCTAATGCTTTACAAGCAATATTAATATTTTTCAAAGTTTTCATTCCTTCCAAACAAACATAACTTTTACCAGTTCCAGCGCGTCCCATTAACATTCCCCCTCCATCTTCAACCATAGCGCTAATAATTTCTAACCAATCATCACTACTATTCCATTTGTAATCATTCCAAAGATAGGAAATTTTATTTTCATTTAATATTAATGCTCTTTCCTCATAACATCTTTCAAGACCAGTATTTTTTTTACTTACAATATAGGTTGAAAATCCACCTATTTCATCAGATACTTGTAAATCCATCTTTAATTTCATTCTCTTATAAGTTTCAACATCACTATATCCTACAACGGCGCAATCAGTATTACGAAACAATACACTACCCTCTTCAACATCTCCATCATATTTCATTTCTTTAATCATTTCATATAATTTAATATTTGCTTGGTCGCAAATTTGTATACCAATAGGTAAGTTTGTATTCATAATTTTTGTAAGTTTTTCTATCCCGTAGAAATGAATTGTTTTACCATTTTTACATTTTACGGATCGTAATTCCATTTTCTCATTTTTCTTACCTTGAACTTTTCCATAGGTATTCCAAATTTGATTAGCATCTTCGTCTGCTCTCATCATAGTTGTAGTATTATGAGTTTTCATCATATATCCATACAAACAATTAATAACTTGTTTTGATAAACCTTTATCCTTGAATGTATTTTTAATATTATCAATAATTTCTTTTAAACAAGTTTTACCTCGTTTTCGCCCACATATTTTATAACATACCTCAAAGTCAATATTCGTTCCCATAGCGTATTGAACCATTCCACTTGAATACCAATTGCTATAATGAAATAATGAATTGTCCCTCGTTTTAACATAGAAGAGGCCAAATTCGTTTTTCCAATCGTCTTCGTCTTCGCATCTTTCAATCTCCGCTTCAAAACCTATAGTCATAAAATCTTCAATAGGATTTATCATTACAGAACGATAGCATTTATTAATATCATAACTCAAAGAGTTCTCCCATAATTCTCTCTCATATTCCCAACAACCTCTTTCTTTTCTTCCCCATTGAGTTCTTGCTTTTACTTTGGGTTGAGATAATGCTTTGAAAACATCTCTACTAAAATATGAAAATGTATGTTTTGTAAATTCTTTAACGAATGGCCTCATAAAATATGGAGCGGTTTGTCCTACAAATTTATCTCCTATTTTCTCGCAATATTCTTTTATTACTCTTAAATTTTGATTTTTAATAAGTGATGATGGCGTCGTACATTCCTCATCTGGAATAACATCTCTCGTCATTAAATATTTTTTCTTACCTAATTTAAAATTATTCATTTTTCCATTATATAAAACCAAAGATTTCCCGTTGTTTCCATATATCATATTATTATCTCTACTCATAATTTCGCAAGCATATTGCATTTGACTATCGCAATCGTCCATTAAATCTTTATTAATAAATTCTATTTCCAATCCTTCATTTTTTATTTCATCTTCTTCTTTTGCTTCTTTAACCTCCATCTCTGTAGAAGACTTAATAGCAATATCCAAAGATTTTTTTGGTTTATTTGTAATACTCTTGATTTTTCGCGTATCAAGAATGGGATAAATATGATTATTCTTGATTTCAAAGACAAGACTGGGAAATGTGTTTGTATTTTCGTCATCAAAATGATATTCAATCACTTCTTCGTCCAAAAGAGCATACATATTTATCCCCCAGTTTTTACAAAAGCATTTTATATTTAAGGCGGAGTATCCATTTTTATTTGGGTTCATCATTTCCTTCTCTTCCAGTTCATAATCAATATAATAACCTTCTTGTTCGTAATCATCTTTTATATGTGTAGACCAAAATTCAATAATTTCTCTTGTTTTTGTAGGTTTAATTAATCCTTTTTTTCTTCCATATCTAAACTGGAGAAGGTCAGGGACGCAGTGATTATCTTCTTTATACCATTTGGAATTAGGAGTTAACCCATCTAAATTCATAACGCCTACATATTGCATTAATATTTCGTTCGCTGGAATAGGAGTTTGGACTGCTTGAGATGACCCTCCTTCACTTATAACCTCAATTCGCGTTCCACTATCTTTATATTTTTGCTTTAATATTGCTTTTTGTTGGACCGTCCACTTTGCAGATGTTCGCCTTAAAATAGTAGCGGTTACAGGAACTACAAAGTCATCAGCCAAATATTCCATACCTATAGGTCCTTCCAAATTTGTTTGATAAACCCTGTAAATCTTTACTCTAAAATTCATAGTTAAAATTTCTTTTTTAGCATCAGCCCTTCGTTGCTGTATAATTCTAGTTCTAATCCTTCTCAAAGATGTATTATAATCTCTGGCTAAATAACGATAGGCGAATGTATCATTTCTAAAATTTCTTGTCCCTCCCCTCATTTGACGGGCGGTATTCATAATAATAGTTCTTTGTTGAGCGCTTGATACTCCTCTAAAGTTAAGACCTAAACTCCTGCGGATACGACGACGAGCATTTGCGGAAATAGTATTATTAGTGTTGATTGATATATAACGAGGAAGCCGATTAGCCATTTTTATATTATAGATATATTTTATATTTCCTAAATCAACCGCATTCATTATATTATAATGTGGGGATTGTTCCTTTAACTCATTTTCACTCATATTCGTACGTCCTGCGCGCCCGCCCCCTAGATGTTAATCATAGGGGACGAGCGAATAGGCTATTTTTTATTTTATATTTTTTAGTTCAATTTAATTATACACTCTCGCCAGTCCAAGATTTAATAGATTTTCCTCCGCAGAAACCATAAGATTGAGTGCCGATACTTGGAATTTTAATACTTTCAATTGTCTGATTTTTAAAATACCTTGTTTTTCTAAAGTTATAACTTTTTCTCATATCCATTAATTTACAAAACAACAAGTTGAGTTTACTTTTTTTTGAACCCAATTGAGATGAATAACTTGGAGAGCAGTTTATGTTCTCAAGACTGCCCCAATAACTAACTTTAAATATGTCCTCCGCCAAATCTAAAATTTCTTTTTCTAATTTTTTTCCATCAAATTTTAAATGGAATAATTTATAAGGGGCGAGCCACATTTGAATATACGCTTCCAATTGATTACGAAAGAATGCTAATGTTTTATCATAATCCAACCAGGAAGTTTGGAAAAGTTCGCCTGCATATACTTTGTAATCGCGAGTATTTACAAATCTGCTTATTTCGTCGTCAGTTACTATTTTATCTTCTTTCGCCAAACTTCTCAAAACATCAGGAGTTTGTTCGTTAAAGTTAAAGATATGTCTTGATGGTCTGGTACAACCCATATCCATAATTTTATTAATGAGTAGGCGTACAATACAGGGCAATTGGTTCTTGTAATAATGAGTATCGTCTTCTTTTGGAAATAATTTTCTTTCCCACTCTCCAAAATCGCGAAACGCTTCTTTTTCTAGAAAGGGTAACCAATAGCGATCAGACGGACAATTTCCAATATTATGTAAAACATTTCCTAATGGATACATACCGCAGGTATTGTTTATAAAGTCAAGAGTAAAATTTGCTTTCCTGTTTTGGCCAACGGTGGACGAAGAGAATTTTATTTTTCCGCCAGGGGTTCGTCCCTCGCATATAAACCAAGGACCTACCGCCCCGTCGCCAGCGTCAAAGTAATCAACGGCTTTATATTTACGACCAAGACAAAACTTTCTCTCTAATTTCATAGGAATTCTTATGTCTATGATAGCGTAATCTTTAATAAATTTCCAGATATGGGCTGGGAATGATATACCAACACCTTTTCCAATATGACGACAACCTCCAAGAATATAACCATCTTTTTTAACATTTTCT
>Ga0255040_10000234_pt1 | contig 13616 bp, 9 predicted proteins | sample BC1_12_2_MG_FD_181711 | JGI IMG/M metagenome (GOLD analysis project Ga0255040, IMG submission 181711) | Seawater microbial communities from Strait of Georgia, British Columbia, Canada - BC1_12_2 | ecosystem: Environmental > Aquatic > Marine > Strait | place: Canada: British Columbia | collected... | reverse complement strand
AGAGGGATTTCGGCTTTGTCGTCGTGCTGCTTGCTGTGATCGTCCTGACATGGAGTCCTGCAAAAGCCGCGGAAGGCGGTGACACCAAGTCAGCGGGTGAGTTGACTGTCCATCTCGGTGTGGTACCGGCCGAAATCACTAAAGGCCCTGGACCTCACTTGGCCGAGCGACCGATGCATGGCGGAGCGTCGAAGGGCCAGCACGAACACCACGTCGTTGTCGCGGTCTATGATTCCGCTAGTAATATACGAATCACGGATGCGACCGTATCCGCAAAAGATCTCCGGGCTCGGACTCTCGGGTCCTCAGAAAATACTCGAGCCCATGACAATCACCAATACGATTACCTATGGTGCTTACTACAACATGTCTGCCGATCTCTACACGATCAGCGTAACGGTTCCGCGTCCCGGTTCGCAAGCTGTGGTGCTGGACTTCAAATACGATCACCGCCAGCCCTGATCGCGGACCGATCGCAAGCGTGAAACCAACTTTTGGCGGGTCAATTGAAATAAATGGGTCGTCATATCGTCGGCGCGAACTACAATCCATGGAGAGATAGGACTCGACGTTCTCGCCAACATCCGGTCCCGAGCCTCGCTATAGCCCTCGAAGTGTTTCAGTGCCACCTTGTCAATGGGGCTCGTCTTCCATTGCTTTAGCGGATAGTCACGGCGAGATCAAAGACGTTTCTTCTGTTCTTTTTTTACCGATGTCCATGTAATATTTTAGAATCTGAATTCCTGAACCGATGAGCATCTGCTCGAACGGAACGACTTCTTCCAAAAAGCTCTCATACTCACGATCCGTGCAGAATTCCGTTACACGCTCGACACCCGCTCGATTGTACCAACTACGATTGAAGAGCACTGACTCCTGGGCCGAGGGCAAATGCGGCACATAACGCTGAAAGTACCAAGAGGCACGGTCCCTGTCAGACGGCTTGCCTAGCGCTACGACGCGAGTCTCGCGCGGACTAAGATGTTGGACGATACGTTTGATCGTGCCGTCTTTGCCGCTCGCATCGCGACCTTCGAATAAAATCAAGGCTTTGTATTCATGCTTGATGATGTGCCTTTGGACTTTTACGAATTCAACCTGGAGCTCGTGCAACAATGTCTTATACTTATACTTTTACTTTGCATGGTCGTCCGAAGGTCGGCTCTTTTCTTTCTTTGCCATTGGCTTACTCGAATTTCGAGACTGCTGAGTATTCGCAGTTCTGCCCCATGTAGCTATTCACGACAAACACGAATTGGCGCAGGCAGATGTCGTTATCTTGCCGCGAAGGGTTTCGTACCCAACTGGCACGTGAAACGCGTGAAGGTCGGTTATTAGCCTATCTCCTCAACTCATGTTTCTGAATCTCAGTTGATGGTTTCGAGCAACTGCTTTCACATATAGAGAGTCTGGACGTAACGCAGATCGATTGCGGTACATCCGAATTGTTAAACTGATTACTGCGGAACGTGAACGCGAGAACTTAACCTGCATCAATGTCGGACCAACGCATTGGCTTTATGTATTTCAACATCGCGGCGAGCGAAGGAATAGCATGTCCATTGCAAACGACACACCGGCAAAAAATCTCGCACACGCGCCCGCTAAACGACCGAGTTGGGGTGTCAAAAACTGGGGGCTATTGCTTGCCATTTTAGCTCTGCTCGTTGTCTTGCTGCTACCAACACCGGCGACGCTCCCGGTGGCAGGCCACCGCATGCTCGCGATTCTCGCGTTCGCGGTCATCGCGTGGATGACCGAGTCGATCGACTATGCGGTGTCCGCTATCGTCATCGCGGTGCTTATGGCCCTTCTGCTGGGATTTTCCCCCAACGTCACAAATCCTTCGGTTCTAATCGGCACGAGCGCTGGCTTAGGTCTCGCGTTCAGCGGCTTCGCCAACACGGCTCTCGTCCTCGTTGCCGCGGCGCTATTTCTCGCCGCAGCGATGACGGCCACCGGCCTCGACAAACGGATCGCTCTCGCGATTCTTTCGCGAGTCGGCGTGGAGACGCATCGTGTCGTGCTTGGCACGATTCTGGTCGGATTCGTCATCGCGTTCCTGGTACCGTCGACTACCGCGCGCGTGGCCTGCCTGGTGCCGATAACGCTCGGGATCATCGCGGCCTTCGGCGTCAACAGGAAGGGCGCCTTTGCGGGCATGCTCATGATCACGACGGTACAGACGGCCAGCATCTGGAACGTGGGGATCAAGACGGCGGCGGCCCAGAACATGGTCGCGATCGGCTTTATCGAGAAGACACTGGGCAAGACCATCACCTGGCTCGAATGGCTAATTGCAGCCGCGCCGTTCAGTATCATCATGTCGATCGCCCTCTATTTTGTGATGACGCGCATGATGCCGCCAGAGGTGAAGGAGGTGCCGGGCGGGCGGGACGGTATCCGCAAGGCGCTGTCCGATCTCGGCCCGATCAAGGCGTCGGAAATGAAACTCCTCGCAATTTCGCTCACATTACTCGCGTTCTGGGCAACCGAGGGTGTTTTCCATAGGCTCGATACCAGCACGACTACGCTTACGGCCGTTGCGCTCATGTTCATGCCAAGTATCGGCATCATGACCTGGAAAGAAGCGCAGCCGAGGATCCCATGGGGCACAATCATACTGTTCGGCGTTGGCATCAGCCTTGGGACCGCGCTGTTGCAAACCAGGGGAGCAATCTGGCTCGCCGACATCGCCGTCGCCGAGCTCGGACTTAAGCAGGCCAGCGCACTATTCATCCTCGGCACGATGAGTCTGTTCCTCATCGTCATTCATCTCGGTTTTGCCAGCGCTACTGCGCTCGCCTCCGCGATGATCCCGATCATTATTGCGGTGCTACAGGGCGTGGCAACACCCGGCATCAGCGTTGTCGGTATGACGATGCTGCTACAGTTCGTGGTCAGCTTCGGCTTCATCCTGGTAGTGAATGCACCGCAGAATATGGTGGCCTATGGTACCGAAACCTTCGAAGCGCGTGATTTCGTTCGCACTGGCCTGGTGCTCACACTGATCGCGTTTGCCTTAGTGATGGGACTAGGAGCGACCTATTGGCGCTGGCTTGGCTATGTTTGAGTTGGATGGAGCGAATGTGCCGCCTCTCGTTCCGACAATCGGTCCCAAGATCGCAAGCTGTGGAGACATGGACCCGAAGGAGATGATCGGATGAGGCCAACTGACATTTCCACGCCGGACTATTTCCACAAGGTGGTGGACTGCCAGTGGGCATGTCCGGCGCACACTCCTGTTCCTGAGTACATCCGGTTGATTGCGCAGGGTCGGTATTCAGACGCCTATATGATCAACTGGAGGTCGAATGTGTTTCCAGGAATCCTTGGACGCACCTGCGACCGACCGTGCGAACCGGCCTGTCGACGCGGGCGTGTGGAGAAGGAGCCGGTCGCGGTCTGCCGCCTAAAGCGCGTGGCTGCCGATTTCAAGGACGATATTCGCGATCGGCTGCCGAAACCCGTTGCGCGAAAGAATGGCAAGCGCATTGCGCTCGTGGGCGCCGGACCTGCTTCACTCACGGTCGCCCGCGATCTCGCTCCGCTCGGCTATGACTGCATCATGTTCGACGGCAATCGAAAAGCCGGCGGCATGATGCGCAGCCAGATCCCGAAATTCCGATTGCCCGATTCCGTCATTGACGAGGAATGTGCCTACATCCTCAACCTTGGCATAACATTTCATGACGGCGAACGTATCGACAGCCTGAAGGCCCTTCTCGCAGAAGGCTATGACGCGGTGTTCGTTGGCTCTGGCGCACCGCGCGGCCGCGATCTCGATATTCCCGGCCGCAAGGAAGCAACCAAGAACATTCACATCGGCATCGAGTGGCTGTCCTCCGTATCGTTCGGCCACGCCGATAAAATCGGCAAGCGCGTCATCGTCATCGGCGGCGGCAATACCGCCATGGACTGCGGACGTTCGGCACGCCGTCTCGGCGGCGAGAGCGTGAAGATTCTCGTCCGCGAGGATTTTGAGAACATGACGGCCTCGAACTGGGAGAAGGATGCTCTTCTCGGCGAGGGTATCACAATCTCCGTCAATCTGGCGCCCAAGGCGTTTACTCACGAGGGCGGCCAAATGACAGGCGTGCTGTTCGAACCGGTGAAAACTGTCAACGAAAATGGCCGCTGGATCGTAACCCCGACCGGCGCTCCATTGCAACATTTTCCATGCGACGACGTCGTGATCGCGGTCGGGCAGGAAAACGCGTTCCCCTGGATCGAGCGCGACATCGGCATCGATTTCGACAAATGGAATATGCCGGTTGTCGCGGAGACGACCTTCGTCTCAAGCAATCCAAAAGTGTTTTTCGGCGGCGACGCCGCTTTCGGCCCTAAGAACATCATCTCAGCAGTGGCACATGGCCACGATGCAGCACTCTCGATCCACCGTCTGCTGTCCGGCGAGGACATCAAGGAACGTCCGTTGCCTAACGTGCAGATCGAGAGTCAGAAACTGGGTATTCATGAATGGTCCTATCATAACGAAATCACGACCGATCACCGCTACCGCGTACCGTTGCGCGACCAAGAGGTGGCGCTGAAGGACATCCGCACGGAGGTCGAACTCGGTTACGACCTCAATCTCGCACTGGGCGAAGCATATCGCTGCCTGAATTGCGACGTGCAAACGGTGTTCAGCAGCCAGCTCTGCATCGAATGCGATGCCTGCGTCGATATCTGCCCGATGGATTGCATCACCTTCACCGCGAATGGGGAAGAAGATGAATTGCGGACGCGGTTGCGTGCGCCAGCGAAGAACCATTCCCAGGATCTCTATGTCGCCGACGATCTGAAGACTGGACGGGTCATGGTGAAGAACGAGGACGTCTGCCTGCATTGTGGACTTTGCGCCGAGCGCTGCCCGACCGGTGCCTGGGACATGCAGAAATATCTCATTGAAATGACTCATGCAGGTACGCCATGTCGAGCAAGACTCCAATCAGCCGCGTGAACGACTTTGTCGTGCGATTTGCCAACATCAATGGGTCAGGCTCCGCAAGCGCTAATGAATTGTTTGCGCGGGCGGTACTGCGTATGGGCGTGCCGGTCGCCCCACGCAACATATTTCCGTCAAATATCCAGGGCCTGCCGACTTGGTATGAGGTGCGGATCTCCGAGTCGGGCTATCTCGGCGCTCGCGGCGGCACCGACCTAGTGGTCGCGATGAACCCGCAGACCTTCGACAAGGACATGGCGGCGATCGAGTCCGGCGGGTATCTGCTTTACGATTCGACCAGACCAGTTCCGAAGTCGCATTTCCGCGACGATATCGGGATTTTGGGCGTCCCGCTGGGTGAGATTTGCAACCGCGAATACACCGACCCGCGCCAACGCCAGTTGTTCAAGAACATCATGTATATTGGCGCCCTTGCCGCGCTCCTCGACATGGATGTTAACGAAGTCGATAAGCTGATCGGCGAGCAATACAAAGGTAAGCATGAGCTAATTGAGCCCAACATACGCGCCTTCCATATCTGTCGTGATTGGACGCTGCAAAATATCAAGTGCCCGATCGGCCTGCGTGTGAAGCGCGCCGATGCTGTGGGCGATCGTATCCTCATCGAGGGCAATTCGGCGGCTGCTCTTGGCGCTGTCTTTGGCGGCGCCACGGTTTGCGCATGGTATCCTATTACGCCTTCTACCTCGATTGCTGACGCCTTTTCGTTTTATTGTGAGCGCTATCGGGTTGACGCCAAAACGGGAAAAAATAGCTACGCCATCATTCAGACCGAAGACGAACTGGCGTCCAGTGGCATAGTAATCGGTGCGGCATGGAATGGCGCGCGCGCCTTCGCCCCGACCTCGGGACCTGGCATCTCGCTGATGCAGGAATTTCTTGGACTCGCCTATTTCGCAGAAATCCCGGCCGTGATCATTGATGTCCAACGTGGCGGACCCTCGACCGGCATGCCCACCCGCACCCAGCAATCTGACGTCTTGATCGCAGCCTATGCCTCGCATGGCGACACAAAGCACGTGCTGCTCTTCCCTGAGGATCCGGCCGAGGCGTTCGAGTTCAGCGCGCTCGCCTTCGACCTCGCCGATCGCCTACAGACACCCGTTCTGATCATGATGGATCTCGATATCGGCATGAACCATCGTCTTTGCCGACCGCTGGCATGGGACGAAAATCGCAAATACGACCGCGGCAAGGTGATGACCGCCGCCGACCTCGACGCCGGCAAGGACTTCGGCCGTTATCTCGATGTTGACGGCGACGGTATTCCCTACCGCACCTATCCCGGCACCCATCCGACCAAGGGCTCATTCTTTACCCGCGGTACGTCGCGCGACCGCTACGCGCGTTATAGCGAGGAAGGCAGCGCTTACGTCGATAACATGGAGCGTCTGTTGCGCAAATTCGAGACCGCAAAAGACTTGGTGCCGCGGCCACTACAGGCGACCGCAGCGAAGCCAGCCAAATTCGGCGTCATTTATTACGGCTCAACTTCACCCGCCATGGACGAGGCGATCCACATGCTGGAGGCCGGCGGCAACGTCCTCGACCAAATGCGCGTGCGTGCCTTCCCGTTCCACTCAAGCGTGACGAGCTTCATTGCCGACCACGACTTCGTGTTCGTTGTCGAGCAGAACCGCGACGCGCAACTGCGCTCGTTGATCATCAATGAGTGCGGAATCGATCCAATCCGGCTGGTGCCGATCCTGCACTATGACGGAACGCCGATCACTGCGCATTTTATTGCGCACGGTATAGCCGATCAACTTATCGCACTTACGGCAATTCCGCTGCAAAAGGTGATGTCATGACCTATCTTGCCAAGCCGAAATTCCATCACCCCGAACTGCCGAAAAACACACTTGGCTACACTCACCGCGATTACGAAGGCTCGGTCACTACGCTCTGCGCCGGCTGCGGGCATGACTCGATCACAGCGGCCATTATCGAGGCGTGTTTCGAATTGTCGATCCAGCCGCACCGCGTGGCGAAGATTTCCGGTATCGGCTGTTCGTCCAAGACACCAACCTATTTTTTGGGTAATTCGCACGGCTTCAATACCGTGCACGGCCGCATGCCTTCGATCCTGACTGGCGCCAGCTTGGCCAATCGTGACCTGATCTATCTCGGCGTGTCGGGGGACGGTGACAGCGCCTCGATTGGCTTGGGCCAATTTGCCCATGCACTGCGACGCGGCGTCAACATGGTCTATATCGTCGAGAATAACGGGGTGTACGGTTTGACCAAGGGCCAGTTCTCCGCGACTGCCGACCATGGCTCGAAATCGAAACGCGGCGTCGCTAATACCGACAACGCAATAGACCTCGTCGGCATGGCGCTACAGCTCGGTGCGAGCTTCGTCGCACGGTCATTCTCCGGAGACAAGGCCCAGCTCGTTTCGTTGATCAAGGCTGCGATCGAGCACGAAGGCGCGGCCGTCATCGATGTGATTTCACCTTGCATTGCCTTCAACAACCATCCGGGATCAACGAAGAGCTTTGACCATGTGCGTGAACATAACATCGCGGTCAATCGGCTCGATTTCATCACTGGCCGCACACCGATCACGGTCGATTACGAACCCGGTACAGTCGAACTGGTGCAGCAGCATGACGGGACTTGGCTAAAGCTGCGCAAGCTGGCCGGCGACTACGACGCACATGACCGTCGCTTGGCAATGGATTTTCTGCTCAAGCACCAAGACAAGGCTGAGATCGTGACCGGTCTCGTTTATCTGGCTCCCAAGGCCGAGGATCTGCACGATCATCTTAATACGGTGGACGCGCCGCTTAACTCGCTCGGCGAGAAGGAGCTGTGCCCGGGTAAGGCGAGTTTGAAAGAGATCAACGCAAGCTTTCGGTGATCTTTCCCTAGAGATGAACCACAGAACGCTCGCGGGCTCACAAAAGTGCAAATGAAGCCGCTTCAAAGGATTGCATTACATGCCCTGCCCCGCATTACGACGGTCGGCGAGGAGCGTGCTGTAACGATTGCATCGATGACACCAAGCCGCCGGTCATGTCATCGACCCGCCTCCGGCCGTGGCCCGGGCATCGGCGGGTTCAAGCGCGAGTCAGAGATTGGGACCGCGCTGCATGAAGGCCACCCGGTCTATTTTGTCAGCTTCTTCTCCGCACCGAGCAACTGAGATTGTCTCCACGTCTATCCTATTCCTGCTTTCATCGTCGCGGCTCATTGCATGGCGAATCCATCCAGCAGAAGATCAGGGCCTGAACGATCTCCCTTACACTTGATCGGACCCCTTCTCTCCGAGTGCGGCATCTCTTGGAGCGGCGAATGAGCAAGGAGACTGTTAGTGTTGATCTTGCTCATGACATGGCCCATCGGCAAAGTTAACCTCGATCAAAGACATGCTTCGGGGAAGCGGCGACCAAACAGGCTCAGCATGAGATGGCGCTCACGTCTCTTGCACGCGGGCTAAGCCTCGCGAACGTTCCATGAGCGCCCTGGTCTCCCGAAGGCCGTAACAAACAGCAGGATTGCGTAGAATGACCTCCGACCGGCCATATGCTCACAACCACGACGGTCATGCTGGCGGCCCACCGCAAGACGAGCATCGTATCAATGCCCAGATCGTGGCGGCAGCCGGTTCTAGCCATTCTGAACATGCCGGGCACGGCGGCCACGACCACTCCGCAATGGTCGCTGACTTCCGCAAACGGTTCTGGGTCACGCTCGTTCTCACACCGCCGGTCCTGCTTCTATCCCCAATGATCCAGCACTGGCTAGGCGTCGCCCAAACGCTCGCCTTTGCAGGAGACGGACTGGTCCTATTCGCTCTTTCGACGATCGCCTATGTCTATGGCGGCTGGCCGTTCCTTGTGGGCTTCACGTCCGAGCTGCGAAAAGGGCAGCCCGGAATGATGACCTTGATCGCGCTGGCGATCTCTGCGGCCTACTTCTTCTCGGCCGCCACCACCTTTGGCTTTCCGGGAGAGCCGTTCTATTGGGAACTCGTGACTTTGGTCGCGATCATGCTTCTCGGCCACTGGGTCGAGATGCGCTCCGTGATGGGTGCATCGCGCGCGCTCGAGGAACTGGTCCGGCTGCTGCCCGACAGCGCAACGAAAATCGACGCCGACGGCTCGACGCGCGAGGTTTCCATCTCCGCATTGCAGCCAGGGAATCGGGTTCTCGTCCGCCCGGGCGCCAAGGTGCCCGTAGACGGGACGATCATCGAGGGATCATCCGGCTTCAACGAGGCGATGCTGACCGGCGAATCCCGCCCGGTCTCGAAGACGGTTGGCGCCACCGCTATCGGCGGCGCGATCAACGGTGCCAACGCCGTGACCATCGAGGTGACGGCCACCGGCGATGCGACCTATCTTGCCCAAGTCATCGACCTCGTGAAGAAGGCGCAGGCTACAAGATCGCGGACACAGGATATCGCGAACCGCGCCGCCGCCTGGCTGACCTATATCGCTCTCGCTGTTGGCTTCGGCACGTTCTTCGTCTGGTGGCTCATGCTCGATGCGTCGCTCCAGTTTGCGCTCGAGCGGATGGTAACCGTAATGGTCGTCGCCTGCCCGCATGCGCTCGGCCTTGCCGTTCCGCTCGTAGTTGCCGTCAGCACGTCGCTCTCCGCCGGCAATGGACTTCTGATCCGCGACCGCGCGGCGTTCGAGCGGGCGCGTAACCTCGCGGCGGTCGTCTTCGACAAGACCGGCACGCTGACAGAGGGCCGTTTCGGGGTCAGTGACATTGTATTGCTCACCGGCGGCAGCGAGGATGAGGAACTCGCGTTCGCAGCCGCAGCCGAGAGCCAGTCCGAACATCCGATCGCCCACGGTATCGTCGCCGAAGCAAAGAATCGCAACCTGACTGTTCCGAAGGCGAGCGACGTTCGCAATATCACCGGAGAGGGTATCGTTGCCAATGTCGATGGTCAGGACGTCCGTATCGTCAGCCCCGGCCACCTCGCAAGGCAAGGCGAGGCGATTGGCCACGAGCGGCTCAAGCAATTAGAGGCTCAGGGCAAAACCGTCGTCGTCCTTGTCCGCGCTAAAGAGCCGCGCGCACTGTTCGCGCTTGCCGACATTGTCCGGCCGGAATCGAAGGAGGCCATCGCAGAATTAAAGGCGCTCGGGATCAACTCCGTGATGCTCACTGGCGATGCCAAGGGGGTCGCCCAAGCGGTGTCTGAGGAATTGGGCATAGCTGAGTATTTCGCCGAGGTGCTGCCGGATCAGAAGTCCGAGAAGATCAAGGAACTACAGGCGCGCGGCCTACAGGTCGCCATGGTTGGCGACGGCGTGAATGACGCGCCGGCGCTGGTCGTAGCCGATCTCGGGATCGCCATCGGCGCCGGCACCGACGTCGCCGTGGAATCCGCTGACGTCGTCTTGGTCAGGAGCGATCCCCGCGATGTGGCCGCGATCCTCGGCCTGTCGCGCGCCACGTATCGCAAGATGGTGCAGAACCTGATCTGGGCAACCGGTTACAACGCAATTGCCATCCCGATGGCGGCCGGCATCACCTTCGGAACGGGTTTCCTCATGACCCCGGCCGTGGCCGCCGTTTTCATGTCAGCCAGCACCGTCATCGTCGCCATCAACGCGCAGTTCCTGCGTTTCTACAGGCGGCACAAATGAAGGCGTCGCCGGATCAAACGAGCAAACGTTCATGCGCATGATTCTGCCCCTACCCGGAAACGAGACCTTCGCCCGCCATCTGGCAAAAACCGGAGGATGGGAGCTTGGTGAGATCGAGACGCGCCGTTTTCCTGACGGCGAAACCTATGTGCGGATTCTATCCGATGTCGCGGACCGACGCGTCGATCTCGTCTGTACACTGGCGCGACCGGACGACGGGTTCCTGCGTCTCGTTTTCGCAGCCGATGCGGCCCGGTCGCTCGGCGCGCGCGAGGTCACGCTCATTGCACCTTATCTCGCCTATATGCGGCAAGATCGTCGCTTTCTGACCGGCGAAGCGGTGACGTCAAAGACCTTCGCCCGCCTCGTTTCTTCGACCTTCGACCGACTGGTGACGATCGACCCGCACCTTCATCGCTATCCCGCTCTTTCCGCGCTCTACACGATCCCAACCGAGACGCTTCATGCCGCGCCGCTTCTCGCCAACTGGATCGCGGCGGAAGTGGAAAAACCTTTCGTCATCGGGCCGGATGAGGAAAGCAACCAGTGGGTCTCGGCCATTGCAGCACGTATCGGCGCACCCCATGTCGTTCTGCGCAAGATCAGGCACGGCGACCGCAGCGTCGACATCGAACTCCCCGATCTTTCGGAATGGCGTGGGCGGCAACCGGTTCTCGTTGACGACATCGCTTCCTCCGGCCGCACGATGATCGAGGCGGCCCGGCAATTGCCACTTCAGGGGCTGCCACGGCCGATCTGCGCAGTAGTCCACGGCGTCCTCGCGGACGACGCCTACGAGCGTCTTCAGGCCGTCGCGCAGAGGATCGTCTCCAGCGACAGTGTTCCGCATCCGAGCAATGCCATTCCCCTCGCGCCGCTGATTGCGTCAGCCATCGCATTCGCGGATAAAGCCGAGGAGGACTTGATCCGTCACCGTCGGCCACCGGAACCGCTGGATGAGGTTGAGCGAGCAGGCATGGACTCCTTCCCGGCCAGCGATCCTCCGCCATGGACGGCCGGACGATGATGCCGAAGCCCCTCCGGAGAACGGCAAGTGAAGCAAGGCGACCCCGTTGCGGCATCCAATTCTCGTTTGAAGCGGGCAGAACTGGCGTCATCCTTCGGCGCCGGCCTTCTCGGCCTTGGGCTGGGGGCGATGGCGGCGCCCTACATCGCCGATTTAGCTCTATTCGTGCTGGTCGCAGGAGCCCTGATGCATGGCTGGGGCATGTACGACAAACACGCGACCGAACGCGATCTTGGGCGACCGGAAGTCGTCTGGATGAAGGCGCTCCACTGGTCGTGTTGGCTTGTCCTGGCTGGGCTGGCAGCCGTGCTCGTTTTCAGGGTCCTCTTCTAGACGACCTGATACGAGCCACGGCGCAATCCTGCCAGCAATCATTCGCCCCGGCCAAGTGGTGTCACCTGCGACGTCGCCTAGGCGGAATGCCCGGACACGGAACACAATCACATAAGCGTGGGCAGGAAGCATGAGCGGATTGAAATCGGCGGCATTCGAGCAATGGCGGAAGGGTTACGGACCGATTCAACACAGCGCTGAAACAGCCGATCGGATTGCCGGCTTAGCAGCATCCACGCCGCTTGATGCCGACAGGCTCTACAGCCTACTCGCCGCCGCTGATCGCCTGGCCTGTGCGGCGATGTGGACCGTCGTCCATATGACCTATGCCCGCCGGGTCGATCTATCCGGCGCCCCATTGCCGGCCGACGCCTTCAAATCAACGCCCGAAGGCCATACCGGTGGTTCACTCAATATTGTTCCGGCCTTCGTCGGCTATCTCGCCGCCAACACGATCACCGCAACGACTCGCTCCTGGCTGATGGGCCAAGGTCATTGCGTCGCAGCGATCGAGGCCATCAACGCGCTAACCGGTGACGTCTCGCCGGCTCAAAAGGGCCGCTACAACCGCACTGAGGAAGGGCTCTCACGGCTCGCCGCCGACTTCTATTCCTATGCGATCGATGCGGAGGGCAGCGCCGCGGTCCCGCTCGGGAGCCATACGGGTCCCAACACTGCCGGCGCGATCTCCGAGGGAGGCTATCTTGGCTTCGCAGAAGTTCAATATCTGCATATGCCGCTTCCGGGAGAAACGCTCGTCGCCTTCCTGAGCGACGGTGCATTCGAGGAGCAGCGTGGCTCCGACTGGACGCCCCGCTGGTGGCGAGCCGAGGATTCCGGCCTTGCGATCCCCGTCATGATCCTCAACGGACGCCGCATTGAGGAGCGCGCGCAGATCGCCCAGCAGGGCGGTTCCGACTGGCTCGCAGCCCATCTTCGCCACAATGGCTTCGATCCCTTCACCGTGGACGGCCGCGACCCGGCCGCCTTCGTCTGGGCGATCCTTACCGCCGAGGAGCGTCTTGAACGCTTCGCCGCCGATGCCGACCACAGCTATCCCGCGCCCATTCCCTATGTGATCGCCGAGACGGTCAAAGGGTTCGGCTTTCCGGGCGCCGGCACCAATGCCGCGCATAACCTCCCGATCGATGGAAATCCGTCCCGAAACGAAGGGGCGCGACGCGCGTTCAACGAGGCTTGTGCCACGCTCTTTGTGTCACCCGAAGAGATCGGCCGCGCGGTGAACGCACTTGCCATCCACGACCAGCAAAATCGATCACCCGAAAGCAGGCATCCACTGGCGATCCGCCGGCCGCCACCACCTCGGCTTCCCGACCCCGAATGGACTCGCGCGGGCGAGCCGCCCGATTGCGCCATGCACGCGCTCGATCGCTGGTTCGTGCGTGTCGTCGACGCCAATCCGGGCTTGCGGCCACGGGTCGGCAACCCCGACGAGTTGCGCTCCAACCACATGGGCGCGACCCTCGATCGACTGCGGCATCGCGTCAACACGTTGGAACCCGGCGTAGCGGAGGCGGTGAACGGGGCCGTCATCACCGCGCTGAACGAGGAAGCCGTGGCGGGTGCGGCGCTCGCCAACAAGGGCGGGATCAACCTGATTGTCAGCTACGAAGCCTTCGCCATGAAGATGCTCGGAGGTCTGCGCCAAGAGATC
>Ga0255040_10000232_pt1 | contig 13640 bp, 14 predicted proteins | sample BC1_12_2_MG_FD_181711 | JGI IMG/M metagenome (GOLD analysis project Ga0255040, IMG submission 181711) | Seawater microbial communities from Strait of Georgia, British Columbia, Canada - BC1_12_2 | ecosystem: Environmental > Aquatic > Marine > Strait | place: Canada: British Columbia | collected... | reverse complement strand
GAGTTTGATGTGATTCTTAAGCGTAAGGTTATGCTACGTATTGATGGTAATACCGGCAAGATCTCCAAGAGTCTTGAGTCTTAATTTTTTTCTAACGTGTTAATAATAAAAATGTCCCAAAGCCAAGCATTGATCCAACAACAATTTCAGACACAGGTCGATGATGAAATTGTTCGCGAAATCGCAATAAGAGAGGTGACTAAACTAAATGAAAAAATGGAGAACGATCGGATTACAGAACTGATGATAATGGCGGGCATAACTGCGGCTAAAAAGCTACAGAGGGAGAAGGCAAAGTTTCAAAAAATGGGTAAAGAGGCTGCAGACAATTTAATGGCGAAGAGAATTGATGAGAAAATCAATCAACGTCTACAAAGTGCCGCTAAAAATAAGGCGACGAAAATTAACCAAAAACTTAAACTCGATGCGGCTATGGAAAAGGTTAGAGCTCAAATTAAATTTAGGGAAGGACAAGAAGAAATTTTGGAACGTGTTCGAAGTGCGCAAGAAGCACGTGATTTGGCGCTTGTGCCTAGCCCTGCAACCATCCGCACACAACGTAAAGAAGCCGAAGGTGCTCCTGAACATAAACGCCTTCAGCCAGAGGGGGCTATTGTACAGATTGCTGTTGATAATGATGAGGCTCAAGAAAAAATAAGTAATGATAAAGAGCTCGAAGAGGTGAAAAGAAATTTCAAGGGGTCTCAAAGGGATATTAGAATTCAAATGGTTGTAAGGAGGCAGGATAAAATGAAAGAACTGCGGGCGCGTGCGCGCAAACTAATTCTTGATAAAAGACGTGGTGCCGCGGGGGTGAGAACAGGTCTATTAAAAATTGAAGCGGAAGAGATGGAGGTTTTAGAAGAAGAAAAAAGAGGGATAAAACGTTTGACTGAAGATTCCCAGCGTGAAATGGAAAAAAAAATAAAATCAGGGATTACAGAAACCCCCTCTGGAGAGGGTGCTGGTGCGGGAGCCGGTATAGATACAGGAGCTATTAAGGAAGAGGGTGGCATTAAGACTGAAGGCGATGCGGGTGCGATAGTCAGTATAGATTCAGGTGGAGAGGGGGCAGGTGCAGGTACTTCGGATCTACCTCCGCCACCGAATGCGGTTGTTGAAGGTGCGACATCTTTCCCAAAAGACCCGCGCCCCGACATGACTACTGAACAGTTGGCAGAACATATCAATAGAATAGGAACGCTAGGACGCTTTAGGGGTGGTGGAGGTGCTAGCACGGGGGTCATTCAGCAACCCGTTCAGCAACCCGTTCAGCAACCTGTTCGGCAACCCGTTCAGCAACCTGTTCGGCAACCTGTTCAGCAACCTGTTCAGCAACCTGCTCAGCCTGCTCCAGCACCTCAAGTGCCTGAGGTTCAAATGGGTGGTGCTGTTGATGATGTTCTACTTCTAGATGATGGCTTGAAACCTCTGGATAATAAACCTGCGGAAGATGAGGGGGTGCAAGAGCAGAAGGAAGAAGCAGCTCCCGCAACAGGGGGTGAGGGCGGCGACGTTCCTACGGGCGGTGGAATTAGTAGCGGCGATACTGAAGAAGGCGGTGAGACAGGTGGAAATGGGGCAGACGGTCGCGACGACCTATTATCCCCTGACGAGGCAAAGACTTTGCGTAGGGAAAATTTTCACTGGGCAACCAAAGACACTCGTTATCTAGAGCGTTCGGAACGTGGTAAAATTGGTTATGGTACGAACGCTGATGTGCAGGCCATTCAGCCCTTTGGTGTTGGTGTGGGGTTGAACCCTGTGAAGGATACTACTGACAAGTCGGTTTTTAAACAATCCGATGAAGGTTTTGAACCTTTTCGTGGACAACACGAAATCGTTCGTCAAGAGGGTGATCAACAAGAAAGTGGTAAGGGTCCTGGTGAAGATATTGCTCCTGTTGCTGAAAAACCATTTGCTAAAATTGATGGGCAAATTGTTTGGCTACCTTACTACGGCAGAACCGTCAAGTTCTTTTTCACTGCCAGAGATTTTGAAGAGCTTGTTTCAAATGTTGTCATGGAAGGAGAATCCCTCAAACTAAAGGCTCCCGACCCTGGTGTCATCTCTGCAATGCAACAAACAGTCGACAATGTTAGAAAATCTTTGCGCCAATCCTACGACCTACCTCAAATCAAAATGCGACACGAATCTCTCACGACACGTTATGCTGAATGGTTGGAGCTGAAACAGATCATGAAGGCAATAGCTAAGTATCAGAAAAGCACTTCGGGTATGTATAATCAACCCGGTCTGTTTAGCGGAAATTTGCGTGAGGCCGTTTCCAAGGCTATCGATGAGGCTGTAGGCATGAGTGGGAAGAAGCGGCAACTGGGTAGGGGTCTTGAGGGTTCTAGGGCCACGCAATCCGGTCCGCAATCAAGTGATGACAGTCCGGGTTTCCAACCGTTCAATCCTTTCCAAGTTAGAGAGCGTGAGCTTAAGCGTGTTAGGACGACTTTACCAATCATGATTTGATTTTTTAAAGGTTTATTAATAAAATTAAAATGGTCGAATCTTTTGCCAAGCAACGTATGATGAAACATAAAATGGAAAGCGAGGTACTACGGTCTGGTACTGAGCGGGGTATGAATAAGGCTAAAACCACGAAGCCAAGACCCGAAAAACCAAAAGCATCCACGAGATCAAAGGTCATCAAGAAAACTTAAGTCTACACTCTCTAAATTTATGGGATCTGACGGGTCGGGCTCTTCAGAATCCTCGAACCGTGTTAGAATATTGGTGTTGTAGACTTTATGTATTAGGTGTGTGTTTGAATCAGCCCTTTCGCTCGCAAATCTCCCAGCTCTATGCATCTCGTATGCCGAATGGGCTATATTTGGTAATGTCCTTGGATATGTATCGTTAAATCGACACATGAATGCAATGAATGTGACAAACATTCTCGGGACATCCATGACATTTCTTGTTCCAAAAGCATCTTCCGTTAAAAGTTGTAGTAACTCTCTCCAGAATGTTCCGGTGTACTCCTTTTCAGAAAATAAACATTTATCCAACATTGACATGCTGACTATGCCCATATCAGCATTATCATCAATCACAGGAATGCGAATAGGCGTTGTGACCTCGCACACATGGTGCACAAAATCGAACTTAATGTCACCCTCATTATTTACAAATACCCCATCATAATTGTTGAACACACACTCCTCAATTTGGTAGAAAATATCAACATCGTCTTCATGTTGCGATGTAGATACCATCGTAAATAGAATAATGAACCTTTATTTCAAAATGTAAAGCGTAGCCTTATGTGCTAAATCAACTGAAGGACTACTGTAACGCTATCCATTCTAATATTTGACTCGCCGCTTGACTGTGGCGGATCTGCATTATAAGACTTTGCTTCTAGCACCACTTCTAGCTTGGACACACTTTGATCAACCGAACCAATAGTTAAATCCTGCATGGTGCTTGAACCCACACCCACAGGAATGTAATTTGGCCAATCGATAGGACCGGCAAATAAGTTGGGGTGGGTCGCATCTAGAACACCCATCATCCCCGTTTTAGTTGTTGGATATGATAAATAGTCCGTATTTCTACTCGTGTTTACATTTCCATTCGACATCACAGACACATTATCAAACATTATGTTTTCGCCATCAGCCTTCACTTTAATCCTTAATTCTGAAGGTATTTTACGGTATTGATAAGACTGGACTTTAACTGTGTCAACATCAATAACCGATAAAGGAACGGCACCACCAATATCAGGATTATCCCCGCTTCTACCGCTATGATATCCAAAGTAACGGATTTTCACTTTATGTCTACGTCTCAATTTCCGAGGAAGGTTAAAATTTAGCGACACCTCCCCATGCATTCCTGGGGCATTAAAAAGCTTGTTGCCGACATCGAGTTTACCAATTAACCACATTTTATTTGTTTCACATAAAAACTACGTACTACTCCCGTGATGCATTTCTAGAACAATACTAATATTGTTTAAGTTCGCTAGATTGGTAGCGGTCCTTCTGGAATTAACTATAATTCTAAAGAAATCCTTTTGAGTATCCATTTCGCCCAAATGAAGATCCAAATCCAAATTTTGCATTTGCTGGAAGAAGGACCCAAAACCCTTATTTTCAAGAGCATTCTTTGAAACGCCCAAAAAACTACCGGCATTAGCACAAAAAGCAAGTCCATTGAGCTCGTGACGATTCGTGAGATCAACTAATTCTGTTTCTAGTTGTTGCGGCTTTAAATCGGGAAATTGTAAATAAACATTTCCTCCCTGGGCGTTGTTTGAAAATCCGAGCATTCGCAGTCTTATATGTGTATTCGGTTTCGGGAAGAATCCTAAATCCAGACGCACTTCTTCATTTAAAAAATTTTCCAACTCCGAGTCATTTTTGTCGAAATGATACACCAATAACATTTTATTAAATGTACTCCAAAATTACTTGCATTTGACTTATTCTAATCATCTGATTTGTATTTGATGTTGTCTCGCTTACCATATCCCCATCACCGGAGTATGGCGTCAGCTTCATGTGTATTGTGTGGTTATCTAACCTCATTTTTCCTAGCGGTATTTTACAAGAGTGAAAACCTTTATGTTCATAATTTTGAGATGCGTTTGTAACAACCTTTTGCCTATTCACTATGTTTGATGAATAATCTGCAACGTTATATCCCGACCCACCGCTAACATTGTGCCACCCATCAACAGGGTGCATAGTAATAGGAAATCGCAGTCGACCTCTATCGTTCAGATGTGGGGTCGCATCACCGCGTGTGCTCACAATTGTCTTGGATATATCATCTCTTGTTGTGATTTCGTCCATCATTTCAGGCAATTCCACTCCTACCCATATGGTGGGGCGTTTCCTTCGTTGAGCCGAATTATTATGCGATCCTGCATGTATAAATACGTGTCTAATGAAAAATTCGGTCCCCTCATGAGGTAGCTCCCTTAGCGTGTGAGATAATGTGAACGAACCATCGGCATCCATACCCGTTGCATATTCAGAATTTACAAAGAGCTGGTTAGTATTAATTGAAAACTCAATTAAGGGCATGTTTATTATTCATAAGATAAAATAATGGAAAATGAGCTTAATTTGGTATACTGTCCTGAGCTAACATTACCATGTCTGGCAGATACGATGATGCTAATTTCATCACTTTCCAATCTCAAATCCCCGAAAGTCCAATTAGGATACTCGCTAACAACATTGTAAACTGGAAATTCCCAAAAGGGTTGGGCAAGTGTATAACTTCCTAGGGATGCGTGATGCTGCGACAAACTATTGTTCGCAACGTAAAAACGAAAGGACGGTTCGGGAACTGGGGTATCGCCTAGCGTTGATGTGTTAAAAAGAACGTTCTGAACGGTCATCAATTCTGGAAACTCAACGTCGACGTGTTTAAAATCCTCCTTGTCATCATTGTAATAAGCAGCATTTATCGCTACGAGACTCCATTTAGCATTCATTGCGTGTCGTGGTATTTTTAACGTTTGCTTGTAGTGATCCAAAGGCATGTCGCCATCTTGGCTACTATAATAGTTGAATATAACAAGGGGCATTTATTATTCGTACTCTAAAATAATCTCATATCGATTTATGTTTACAACACTCTTATCGATTCCATTTCGAGCTGTAATTTCCAGCGTCAATTCAAGACTGTCCAGACGGTGTGTGCCCAAATTAATATTTGGAGAAGAAACAATGGCGTAATGGTTTGGGTGAACAGATTTCCCGTCGGTGGCAGTTCTATTCACGTAAAATCTAAGAACCCTTAAAGGTTCTAATGTTGCACCTTCAGAGTTCAGAGAGTACATAATGTGATTTTCAGGCATAAGCTCATTAACCCTGAATTCTAACCATCTAAAGAATTTATTAGCGCCCACCCCCGACCCTTGTAAGCACGATGCCTGTACGCTTCTAATCCACCACCGTTTATTGTAAGCTTCCCTCGGAAGTGCGATTTTTTGAATAAATTTATCCAGAGGCTTTGAAGAGTCGGGGATAGGATTCGTCCCGCTCTCAGTATCTTGATAACTAAATGTTACTAATGGCATTTATTGTCATACAACTAAAATCCAAAATCAGGGAAGACCTGAGGCACGTCTTCAACAGTTTTATCATTAAATCTAAAAGCATCTCTATTGGGAACATTAACCTCCACCATACTTTCCGGGATACTCTCTGGCAACCTCGGATAAAACTCTTTGAGTTTGTGACGCTCCATTCCTGCGTAGCGTGTATGGTTGGACGATCCTGCGGTGTTTGGATCTTGAGACTTGTACAACTGTCGACTAGTCTGATTAATCCCGTGTAGACCGAATGCGCTCTCATTCTTGGTGTTAAGATAATGATCCTCATCAATCAAATACCGCTTTGCTGCCAAATCCATAACGGATTTTCGGCTAGGACGATACGTATACGCATCGGTCCGGATCTTACGAGCTCCTCTGAAGTTAGCGGCAGCTGTCTGGTACAGTATCTCTTTCTCACTAACATTTCTACCAGCACCCACACCCTTGAAAACAGGCACATAGTCAAGCCCCTTGTTAATCGCTGATGCTGTTGATGGGAGTTGATCGAAGCGTTCATGCAAAGGAATGGGTCTGAACGTGTCGCTCAACTGAATTGTCTTCTGGCGTTTATTACGACCGAACTCTTCCGGTGCATCATGTTTGCTATCGTAAAGCGAAAACTTAACCATCTTTTATTTTTAAAAGTAAGGGTCTAAAAATTCAGAATGTCGACTCACAAAACGTTCTATACCCTTTGATTGATGTACATCCCCAGGCACACCGTGTCTATGCCCCACACTAAACCTCCCGCTATCAATATTCTGAAGATCAGGTCCCTTAGGAGGATCTTTCAGGAAATCCTTACTAGTAAACCTAGGCTCTCTCTTTGTTTTTGAATCTTTCTCCCACTGCTTATCTGTCCCCAATCTAAAACCTTTGCTAACATTATCAGGTGGTGCTGGCACCGGACCATACGTGAACAGATAATCTTTAAATTTGTTACCGTCCGATGAAACGCTAATCGCCAAAATTCTAAATTTAACTGCTGTCACTTCTTGGAGGATTCTAAGACCGGCACCGCCACATTTCGCCTCTTCCATTGATGTTGTGAGGTACTGCTCCTCAAGTAACTTACGTTCATTTCTAGAACGTGGATTCTTGGCAACAAGCACGTAATCAGCATTGTTACGAATTGTCGGAGGCACACTTCCCGACCCGCAAACACATTGGGATAAAATAATGACTGTAATAAACAAGTGTCTCCCTGAAACAGCGAGCTGATTTAGAGCTGGCGCGTGTCGAATTTGATTTTCGCTAACCACATCATCCAGTATAATCAACTTGTGGGGAAACAACGTCTCATCAATTTCCTGGGTACGTCTAATTTCAATTATATCATCAGTTGTTAGCTCCTTATTTTCTGTCAAAGATTGATGTAGCTCGCCCGGAAAACGTTCTAAATCATTGTCGGGAGGCTTCTCAGGCTCTGCCGGTATAACATCAACATTATCCCGCTTGCGTTTCTTGGTTTTAGGAGGTTTCTTCTTTACGTTGTTATTTAGAGCGCTCAACGTCTCATTAACAGGTTTATCCTGACGGTTCTGGTTTGGTGCTTCAGGATGTTTCATACGCTTTTCACTAAACTGACGTTTTACTTCCTCTACAATTGCCTCTCTTTGCTCTTCAATAATCTCATTAACCCTCTCGTTAATCTTTGAAATATCAGTAAAAACGCTGGTTCTTGGAAAATTGTTCCATTGCTTAGGGTTATCACAACCTGTTCCACATATAACATAACTCTCGTGTTTCTCGAATCTTTGCTTCATGGATTCAAGCATGTGCATCAAGGCTGTGGTTTTACCACTGCGGCGCATTCCGTAAATCAACATCATGAAATCCGGAGGTAGATCCGTCATCGGTTCGAACTCATCTAGCCCCGACATTTTAATATATTATTGATAAAAATGGTTGCATGCTCATTGCTCTTCAGACCGCGTGCAAATGAAGATTTGAATAATTTTAATTTCATCACCGACATTGACCCGATTCCTAACGCTACCAACGGGTTTGGATTGCCCCTTTTCCGAGAAGTCACACATTCGGACTTCGTGCAGCAACCTGCTTATGAATACAAACAACTCGCTAGCGACCCGTTTGGTTATTACACTACCTTTCTCATACACTCGGGAGCGCGAAAACTTAGGCAGACTCAAGTCCAGGTTACGATTAAACAACGTGATAATCAATTCGACATACCTGTATTCTTTATCGGAATTTTTGGATTAAGGCCTGGCACATTGGATACAAACAAGAACTTCGTACCTTTCTACGACTACTTCACGCTTGACAGAAGTAATAACATGACTTGCGATAATGTGTTTGATGAATTGAGCTCCACCGAAAGCGCTTCAGTACCCCGAACTTTAATTGGTGCTGGGATTGTGCCTGATACCATCGAATATTCTCCCAGTGGAATATACAGAAATTTCCCTCTTCACGACGGTTGTTTATTTAACACCTTTGAAACAACATCTAGCGTTCAGGCTAAAAACGATGTATTTACAACCCACGACCTAGCTGAACCTATTTTTAATCATTTACCAGATCTAACATCCTTTGGTCCAAATGTTATCCTACAAGCAAAACTTAACGTATACCCATGTTACGTAGACTATACATTAGGCACAACAAGCAAAATGAGATTGTTCGGTGCTTTCGATGTGGTCTCTTTAGGAGGTTCTGTTGACATCATCTAAATAAAAGACTTAATTGAATACTCGGCATCTCGCTCAAGGCCTGTCCCATAAAATTGTACATGCTTGCCCTGACTGTAAAATTATTGGCCAAACCTTGATTGCGAACATTCACAAATCCCAAATTATTCATATCACACTTAATCATACCCTCCCACCCACCTCTACTAGCGTGTACAAGTGAGGTGTCGTATACAATCAGCGATTGGATTCTAGTATTGTTCTCCTTAAAACGCTCTTTATCTATATCAGTGGTCTGATACTGTTCTTGAGCCGAGGTCCCAATATTTGTTCTGTCATTTCTGTGTTCGGATCTCACTATGTCTATCTCAACATAATAGGGTAATTGGTCTAACGTCTTCAGATCGGGATTCCTAGCGTGTCCAAAGTGTAGATCATTCCTATGAAACGGCTCTGTTCCCGCACCAATACCCTCACGAAAGTCGTCCAAAGCTGCCTTATAATCGCACCATGACTCGCTATTCACCGGAAATTGGGTCATTGTATAGCGCTCTTCCTCGTATAACTTCATAAATCGTAACCTTGCTATCGACACCGTGGAAAACTGCGATTGCGTCCTTTGAACGCTAAAATTCAATTCACTCACAGCCTTTGTATTGTTATTCGGCGAAAGTTTGAAGGGTAAGATAATTTCTTCCATTTATTAGATTAGTCTCAAAATAATTATACAATCTTTTTCAAAATCTCCCTTACGGCTATATCTCTAAAGTACTCGGCATTGCCGCTAATATTAGAATCGTCCTGTATCTTCACATCGCGCGTCGTGTACTGACCGAGCACATTAGGAAAAATGCCACCAGGACCCTCTGTATCAAAAGCGCCAGAATCTGTCACCCTTTGAACGTTCTGCACCAATTCGCTAAGCTTACCCTCTACGTTCAAGGCAGTTTTATATCCTAATGAAGCTTGCTTGGCCGCGTTCAGAAGCATGGCATACTCAGGACTATTTTCCATACCCAAACTTCGAAGCGCTCTCAAATTGAATTCTATAGTACCCATACCATTCTCTATTAAGTTTACATCATCAGTCTCGGAACTTTTAATACGCTTGCTATCCCTATGCATTATGTCACGTGCCACACCAGTACCCTCTCTAGTCGTAAACATTTCACTAATCTTTCGTTTACGGTTCTGTGTGAAAGCTATAGGAACGCCATTCACATCATCGCCAAGATTGGCTATAGCGCCTCGACTTGCAACGTCAATCTCTGTCAACAGGTTGCCCTTGACCTCCTTCCCTGTGTCAACTGCAAATAAATGTCCACGTTCGTTGAACTCTTGTAGAATCTGCTTAGCTACACGCAATTCTTCACCATCAATTGATTCACTAATAAAACCGTTTTCAATAGCAGCGTTGATTCTCTTCTGATAGATTTTGTCCGCCTCATCATTATGATATCCATTCGTATATGAATTCACTAGGTAAGCCAAAGAGAATGTGTCCAGAGCACTAAAGCTTTGACCTCCAAAAGCATTCTGACGACTCACTTTCACAGGGAAGTCGTCGGCAAAGGGGGCGACACCCGTCCATTTACCAAACAAAGTTGTCGTAGAACCTGTGTGTTTGGGTCCATTATACGAAAGCACATCCCCATCTTCAGTTATAACGCTAAAGATCCTGCCTCCGTCAGCCTTCCTACCCAAACCCTCAGTTAAAACCTGTAACGGTCTTCCGCTAATCTCATTAGCCTCGTGACCTGCCAAATTATGAGGGTCAACTCGTGTCTCCTCACGCGTTCCAGTAGGCATGTCTACAGGATCATCCTGATCCTCTTCATCTTCCTCGTCATCGTCTACCTCTTCCGCCGTTTCTACAGCGTGTGCAAATTCTTCTTGGAATTGTGCTAGCTCTTCTTCAGTCATAAATTGCAATAAGCCTTCTAGCTCTTTATTACTTGGGTCCAATTTTTTCAAATAATTCTGCCACATGTCGTCCCGAGCATTGATACGGTTATCTCCAAAGCGGGTGTCTATGTTCTTGATGTACTGACCCATAGGGTGTGCTGCTGCTGCCCCGTACATAAACTCGTAGCTATTCTGGAGCAAGAAGTGAATCTTATCAGGGTCAACTGTTTCCAGACCCTCAACGTTGTGCATCACGAAGGGGGTAATCAGGTTCACTGCGCCCTGTTTCATGCCCTCCGCAAGCATTGCCTTCTGGAGTGTTTGCTCCCAGTCGATGGCACCAACCTTATCCTTGATCGCGTTCTCCAATAGAGCTGGTATGTCTATGTTGGATAATTGTTCCATCACCGATGCTCTGGACTCAGCGTTGAACAAAAGACCTATGTCAGCACGTTCAGCGGTTGAAAAGGACTCGCCACCACCCCCTATCGCCTCAAGTAAAGCACCTTCCTCAGCCTCAATGCCAACACCCGCAGCCTTCTCAGCAGCACCTACCAACCCCTCTTCAATAGCAAGACCTTCCTCTACAATCGCTTCCCCAACCTCTGGACCCGCCTCAGCACCAGCTTCAAAGAATTCGCCGCCATACACCATCAACATAACAATACCCGCATCAAATGCGATGTCAATGCCAAATTTAATAGCATCCTTCTTCACTCTATCGTTGGTCCTCGCAGCCTTATCTCCAACAGCAATGATCCGTGTTGTCAACTCCGGCTCAACAAACTTAGGTTGTAGCAGTTGCACTATCTTAGGCACGCTATCCCTTGGGTCAACAACATTCATCATGTGTCCGCCGGGTATTCTATCAAGAAAACCTTGATCACCCACAACGGGGGCTGCGAATGTCACAGTATCCACGAGTCTGGGGTTTTGGTTTGCGCTATAGTCAGCACCCGCCAACTGAGCAATTGCACCGCCTAGCGAGTGTCCCGTGAATGTCACATTATTCGTGAGAGTATGGGACCCCAGCAAGTCATACAACTCGTGATCAACAACAGGCTTTAGCTCATCCCAGGCACCCTTAAAGCCGCCGTGAACGCTATTACCAAACCCGTCATCAACAGTATGAAAGTCTAGGTTGCGCTTGGACCAATTCTCAAAGCTATTAGTGCCTCTAAATGAAACCACTACATGACCGTCAGAACTGTTCTGGTAAATGCTGAATGATAAGTCATCAACCTGTCGCGTTGTGATTATGTCATACCCTTCGCGTGGGCCCCCACCCTTGTCGTCATAAGCGCCTTGCGAAAAATGTGCTAAGTCCTGAAGACTCACCGAACTCTTCAATGGCCCTTCCATCGTATTATGCGCTGGCAAGAAATTACTCTTACCCGTAATCGCTCTGAAACCCTTTGCAATGCCTTGCTCTATATTAACCCCCGCCGCCTCTATCATCTCACCAGTTAACTTAGCAAAGCCGGGAACACCTTCAACCAACTTCTCACCGGCTTCTACAAAGGGCTTTGTTGACTGGGGTTGAATGTCTTTAAAAAATTCGAGAGCTTTTTTGAACCAAGTCATTTTATTAAACAAGTCACAAAAAATGAAAACTACTTCCTCTTCCTAATCTCACGCAGACGGGCCTTAAGCCTATCTACATGCTTCGCCAACTTCTCGCGGAAGTCTCTGGCGCCCTCACTCTCCTTCTCATAGTGCGCCTGTACCCACATCCTCGCCAAAGTCGCCTCGCCTTCTTCAAGAGAAACTTCGTGCAGATCGTCATCGGGGCAGTCGGCTTCGGAAATGTCTTCATCTTCGGAAACATCGCCTTCGTAGGAATCTTCCACCTCGCTCTCTTCGCACAAATCAATCACAACGCGGGTAACCTTAGACCTTCCGCCACGGCGCTCTTCCTTAGGACTCAACTTCGACTTGAAGTTGCCGCGCCACTTAAGCGACTCGAGCTCAGTACGACGCTTCTTTCTGGGAACGTTCTCGGAACTCGCCCCGGCCCCCGCCCCGGCCCCCGCACCGGCTCCAGCCCCACAAGCTTCGTCGATGTTCTCGGAACAGAACAGACGCTTGGCCAGTCTCTTACGCAAAGCCTTCTTGGGAGCCTGCGGCGGTGTTGTTGTACACACTCCTTTCACGAACTCGGGTGTTTCATCCAACAGCCTACGACCTTGGCGGGTTGGCGGAGTCTCGGGCACACACTCAGAAGGAAACGTTGAGGCACGCGCGGGTACCGCAATGGGGGTAGGACGAATTCTCTTAAACTTCGGCTCGGACTTCACCACCTTGGGAGGACTCGCAGTGAACTCACGAATCTCGCCAAAGCCATCTTCAAAGTCGGTGTCAGATCCCGCTGCGGCTTCATCGACCAACGGGTGCAACCAATGCTCCAACGCTCTCGGGCTCAGGGCATACGCCAGCCTCACAGTACATCTCGACAACGATGCCCAGCAATCAAGGAACCGGATCATCTCACTCCCGCGCTTAAACCTCACCAGAGCATCCATCGCAGCATACAACAGGTCGCACTCTGCAAAAGAATCCATACGCATGTCACGTCCAGCCCCACCAGATCGATCGCAACGACCAAGAGAAAGCAGAGTGCATAGAGCATCATCCGGACGAAGAAAGAAGGAAGCTTCCCGGATCTCGCCGCGGTACACAAGCCCGTCCACACCCACCGGGTAACCGTTGAAACGTTGAAGCACATGACCGTTACACTTATCATCGCCACATACACCATAGCCAATCACAGAGGGCATTATCAGTTGTTGGTTTGAGAGTTTTTGAATTATGAGCTAATCGCCACCAATCTGTTGAGCTGTTAACGGCTATCTCTCGACCAATAAGAATACAGTATCTTACCGACAACGGCTATATCTTTACAGTTAACGGCTGTAACGGTAACGGTAGTCCTCTCGACCAATCACAACGTGACACGTAGATGCTCTCCCATTGGCTGTAGCCATCTCGTCCAACGAGGGGGGGATATATAG
>Ga0255040_10000231_pt1 | contig 13655 bp, 9 predicted proteins | sample BC1_12_2_MG_FD_181711 | JGI IMG/M metagenome (GOLD analysis project Ga0255040, IMG submission 181711) | Seawater microbial communities from Strait of Georgia, British Columbia, Canada - BC1_12_2 | ecosystem: Environmental > Aquatic > Marine > Strait | place: Canada: British Columbia | collected... | reverse complement strand
ATGCGCTTGATCAGTCCCAGACGATTATCGGAAATCACCAGCATATTCTTGCGGATGGTGACGCGTAACTCGTAAGGCGGCTGCTTGGGTTGCTTGCTATCCTGAGCGCCCGGCGGAGGCAGGTTCAGGTCCAGGATGGTGATGTGGCTGAATACGGCCGTCATCAACAGAAATGGCACCAGTACCACCATCAGGTTCATGAAGGCAGTAATATTCAGCTCCGCAGCGGGATGCTTGCGTCGGGTTACCCGTTTTGACATTTGTACGCCTACTGTGAGGCGTTTTTGACGCGCGACAGGTGATTGACGAACTTGACCACGGTCATTTCGAGGCTATCGACGATTTCGGTCGTCTTGGTCTGCAACACTGTGTAAAAGAACAGCAACGGGATGGCGACAATGAGCCCGAACGCAGTGGTATTCATCGCCACCGAAATACTGGTAGAAAGAATTTCCGCTTTCATCGAAGGATCTACCTGGGCTACCGCGGTAAAAGCCTTGATCAGGCCGATGATCGTACCCAGCAGCCCGAGCAGGGTGGCAATGTTGGCAAACATTGCCAGGTAATGGGTGCGTTTTTCCAGCCGTGGTATCGCTTCCATGATGCTTTCGTCCATGGGTGCCTCGAAATCATCGCGGCGCCGGGCAGACTGGTAATTCTCCATGCCCTGCAACAGGATCCGGCTTACCGTTGCACTCGAGCTCTTGGCCAGCTTGCTGGCGCCGACGACGTCTCCTTTCGCGACCAGCGGCATCAGCTTGGCAATCATGTGGCGATTTTTCGTCTTCGCAATAGTCAAGTGAACCCAGCGTTCCAGCGTGATCGCCAGTCCGATAGCCAGTACCACCAGGATGGGGTACATGAATGTCCCGCCGTCCTGGAAAAATCTAATTACTGTGGTTAACATTTCATTCATCCTAGAGCCTCCGCGGTCTCTAATCTGTTACTGGTTTGATCCAGTTTTAGCCGTTGCAAAAATGGCGTCGTGATAGTGGATAGATCTTTTAAAAGAAGCTCGATCGATAGGGGTCAATTTTTGCTCCATGATGCTGGCAATCGGGGGTGAGGAAATTTCGAATCGCTCGACCGATTTCCATGGAACTATGTATAAAACCTTGGGTAACTCCTTATTGCCGGTTATTTGCGTGCCCTGCATTTGCAACTTTTCCTGTGCATTAACATTGGCAGTACATGAAATAGCAAAGATTATGAAAAAGTGTAGCGAAAGTTTTCTCATTTTCTATTCCCGGGCCGTCTAGGTGGTTGATTTAAGGCGTCGTTGGATATCGGCAATCCATCCGGCAACCTGGGAATCTTCTTTATCAAGCAGGGCCTGGTAGCGCTGATAGTGCTGCAGTGCGAGTTTCAGGTCCTGCAGATATAAATCGAAAAGAATCCCTAGATTCAGGTGGGCAAGTGCATAGTCCGAGTCGATTCTAATCGCTCGCTGATACTGATTACGCGCTTCTTCAAATTGGCCCTTGAAACGTTGCAGGATACCTAGATGATTATAGGCTACTGCGTCCTTATTGCTGCGAATAATTGCTTCCTGGAAGGCCGCTTCAGCGAGATCCAGTTTTTCCAGTTTGAAATAGGCCAGCCCCAGATTGGTGAAAATATAGGGTTTGTCCGGGGCGTCGGTACTAACCTGTATCAGCAACTCGAGCGCCTGCTCGGTATCACCATTTTTCAACGAGGCCACTGCCTCGATATAAAACTGCTGATAAAAATCGACCGGTTCCGGCACCGGTTCCGCCGTAGATGTCTCGGTGCCCGCTTCGGGCTCAGTTGCAGCATTCTCGGTCACCGGTGCAGTATCGACCGCGGGTGCCGGGCTTTGCGCCGTTTCGGGCGTGCTCTGGCAGGCTGCAAGCAGCAACATGGCCAGTATTAAAATTGTTCTGCTATTGAATGTCGACATAGGTTTCGGTGCTCTCTGCCCGGACATAGCGAAACGGCATCAACTCGCCCAGAGCCTGTAAACTATTCCTGGTTGGCTCGTCGTAGGTGCCGCCAGGGATACGCTTGAAATTGGCGAGATGTACTTCGATCGCCTTTTCCTCAAAGGGGAAAGCCTGCTCCTCGAGCAGGAGTTCGTACTCCTCGAGTTGTTCTTCATCCAGTCCCTTGGGTCGTTGTGAATTCATCAGTGAACTAGCGAAATCATTGTAGATTTCGGCGATCTGGAAAGTCGCTTCGGTAGTGACTTCCTGGACCTGGTATTTCATCGCCTTGCTATAGGCGTCGATCGACTGCTGCATCAGTTTCTTCTTTTTTCGCAAACTGGTTTTCAAAGGTATGGTCAGCTTTGTCTTTTGATAAGATCGATGCAGCGGTTGAGTCAGTTCCAGGCTGGCATTGGCGGCCAGGTATTTGCTGCGATCGCTGCGTTCCGACTTGCCCCTGGCATCCGCAACGACGATTTCATTGAGCCAGAAGTTGAGGTTCCTGGTGTCGTTCTTCGCGCGATATGACTCGGCGATCTTATGGCGCAACTCGATCGAGCGTTCCAGCGGGTAGGGGTAGAGCTTGACGTATTGCTTGTAGACCGAGATCGCTTTATCGGGCTGGCCGTCTTGCTCATATAGCTCGGCGGCACGCCACATCAGATCTCGCTTGCGTTCGGCGGAACCCGCCTGGTTCGACAGGGCGAGTATCTCGCCTGCGGCCTTGGACTGATCGCCGTTTTCACTATAGGCGAGCGCAAGTTGTTCGGTGACGCCATCGTTAAGCTTCTTTTCTTTGGGATAGCGCTTGCGGAATGCTTCCAGCTGGGTGATCGCTGCCGGCCAGTCTTTCAGCTGGATATAGGCGGTGGCCGCGTCGTAGTCGGCGGCGACCCGTTTTGGCGATTCCGGAACAACCTGGCCAAGACGGGTGAAAGTCTGCGCCGCCAGCAGTTGGTTGCCGTCGTCGCGCGCCTGTTCGCCCTGTTTGTAAATACTCGAGGCAATTTGTTCCCGTACCGCCTGCCTTTCCTTGCCCTGGTTCGGTAGATAGGTGAGCAGGGTGATGTAAGAGGCCTCGGCGGCGGCATAATCCCCGGTTGAAAATTGCGCGTCCGATAGAATGCTCCAGGCGGTATGTTTGGTCGATCTGTCGACGTTGTCGTTTTCAATCAGTCGTTTCGCCGAAGCAATCGCGTCGGGATATTCCTTCCATTTGTAAAACTGTTGCGCGCTTTGCAGTTCAACATCGGATAGTCGGGGGTCTTCTGTAAAGGTGGTGGTGAAGCGAACCGCCGACTTGATGCGCTTTTTGCGCAAGGCACGTATGCTACTCGCGTTGGTGGTCTTGAACAGGGCATCGAAAGAAACCAGCGCGGCGTATCCTGCCTCGGCGCTGTCCTTGTGCGGAGCATAGTTGTACGCGGTTTTCTGGTACTCGTCGATTGCCTGCGGGTAACGACCTGCATCATACAGACTTTCAGCGAGCAGGAAGTTCATCCGCGGAGCACCCGGGTCTTGCGGAAAAGAACTCAGGAAGCGTCGATACCATTGTGCCGTAATCTCGTAGTCCTGAGGTTTCTTGCTGGCTCGTGCGATCGCATGGAAATGGCTGGCGAGCTCAGTCATGTGCAGTACCAGGGTTCTGGTGAGAGTCTGCTGGGTTTCCGGCTCCTGCAGTGACCAGTATTCGCTGTTCACGTCATAGCGCTCGACAAAGGCAACTTTCTCCTTTAATACCAGGTCGGTATAACCAGCCTGCTGGTAGGTTTCGATGGCGCGTTGGTGGAAGAACGGGGTATGCGAGGAGTACGGATATTCCTTGGTATAAGCGAGGAATAGATCCGAACCGTCGACAATCCGATCCACACCCAGGTAAAGTTCAGCCAGTCCCAGGTACAGCAGGGGCTCGTAGTCACGTTTACCGGTTTTCTTGAAATACCGCGAGATATAATCTTTCTCTTCGTGGTAGGAAAAACTGATCGCAACCACGCGTACCACGTCTTCGAGTAGTTCCTGCTCGGTGCGCGGCAGCGACGGGTTGAAGCCTATTTCTTCGACCTTGTTCTGTTCGAAAGCTATATCGAGCAATTGAATGTAGCTGGCCAGTGCTTCACTGTAACGACCCTGTTTGAACTCGGTCCAGCCATACTTGTAAAGCGCTTTTTCGAAATACAGCGAATCCGGATAATTGCTTACCACAACACCGTAGGCTTGTTGGGAGGCTACAAAATCCTGCGCGACAAACAGATATTCACCACGGCGAAACTCGACTTCATCCATGTACTGCGAATTTGGGTATTCGGCTGCGATTCGATCCAGTGCGGCCATCGACTTTTCGGTATCGCCTTCGATCGCGTAGGCGCGTGACAGCTGGTAGAAGATCTTGTCGTTATCTTCACGTGCGGGGTATTTTTCGAGATAGCCCTCGTAAATTCCGATAGCATGCAGGGCTTCTAGCCGACCCTGCTGCTGCGTTGCCTCATCGTCTGCTAATTGATTATCGAGACTCAATTCGAGCTCGAGATCAGCCAGGCGTCGCAATTCATCGCCGGTACCACCGCCATCCTCGGTAACGGCCACCAGGGCACGAAAACTATCGATGACCTGCTGAGGGTCAACTTCGAAAGTAGCCTGAGGTTCAGCTTCGGCAGTTTTCAATAACGGCGGCTGTTCCTCCAGATCGGCGATAGTTGGACCGATATCAACGCCATCGGAACTACAGGCGGTTAACACTGCGATCAGCAGTATAGGTAGTATCCGCTGTAAGAGGCTCTGCATCATTGTTGCGCTGCCAGCTTGTCGTAAAGTTTGGCCAGTTCGTAATGAGCATTGAGGCGTAATTGCACAATGTGCAGTTGCTGCTTGCGGATCTCGTCAACCGCCAGTTGATTGATGTGCAGCTCCTGCTTTTCTATTAAGCGGTCAACCTTGCTTCGCAGATCGCGAATGCGATCCGCCTGCCCGTCGATGATGCCGTCGAATATTTCGAAATCATTGGCGGTACGTTCGGTGATTCCACCCAGCGCAGAGACGCGATATCTGGCTTCCAGTATCGCCCGGTCGAGATGAACCAATTGCTTTCTTGTCTTCCAGAACCTGACCGGATAGTCGGTTTCCATTTCGAAGTGCAACAGTCCGGATAACAGGCGAAACATATCCTGCTGGTAAGTGGTGTTGCGTTCAGGAGCCACTTTTACGATGCTGGTGGCGACACGTTGCAGGCGTTCCAGGTGACCCTCTTCCTCCGGGGTTGCCAGTGCCATGTAGTCGTTGCTGGAATCGATCGCGTTAACCTGCTCGGCGAACCTTTCCCGTCGCTCGTCGAGAAGCTCGAGTTGCTCAAAACTGGTTGACTGTTCCAGTAGTGACAGCTTCTGTTTGAAACGCTGACGACGTTCCGCCAACATCAGTTCAAGTGCCGGGAAGCTATTGCTCCAATAGCCGAGCGAAATGCGAATATCGATCAGTTCCTGGTAGCGTTTTATCTCCCCTTGAAACCCGCTAGAAGCCAGCAGGATATGCAACTGTGGAGTTACCTCTGAACTCGGCGGCAGGCGCTCCAGGCTGATGCGATCGTAGAGCAGCTGATTTTCCTGCAGCGCCGCAATCAAGCCGTCATTTTCGATAGAACCTACCGCGTTGTTCAGCAACTCGAGTTGTTGATCAAACTGTTTGACCGCAATTTCGTAATGTCGTACCGCGAGCGTGTCCTGCTCCGATTTGGCATAGTTGGCTGGAATCGCCAGGATGGCTTCCTGGGTGGCGGCATCCACGGCGTTGCGGCGAATGAGCAGGCGCCAGGGATTCAATGCCTTGTCGAACTGCTCGAGTCGGTACCACGCCCAACCCGATGCCAGTAAGGCCTGGTTGCTCAGCGGGCCTTCGAGGCGAATTCGTGAGAGGCTTTCCAGAGCCGCTTCGGGTAAACCCAGGCGCAGCTGTTTCAGACCCAGGGAAAGATTTGCACGATCGCGTAAACCCCTCAGTTCGGTAGACGGAGCTTTCATTTGCCCGAGTTTGGTGAGCAGGGACTTGCCCTGTTCGTAGTGGTCATCCTCGATCAACGACACGCCCAGGTTATAACGTGAGTAGACCTTCCAGACAGATCTGGAATTGATCTGGTTGCCAACATCCGCTGCCTGCTGGTACTGGCGATTACCGAGGTAGAGGTTGGACAGCATGTATTTCCGTTCAGCCTCGATCCCCCTGGGCAGCTCGTCGCTAATGCGGGACAATAAATCCCGTGCCTGATCGAAATAGCCCTGTTCGTATCTGAGTCGGGCGAGATTGAACCAGATTCGACTTTGTATCGAATCCGAAACCTCGGCAGTCAACAGCTGTGCGAAAATTTCACGCGATTCCTCGTATAACCCGTAGTCGTAATACAGGTCGGCAAGTAGTAGATTTGCTTCGTCTTGCTGGATAGCATTGCGGGGCCTTTTCTCGGCTATCATCAACCGGATTATCGCACCGAGATTATCGTTCTGGAAATACTGATAAAGCGAGCGCCCGTAGTCGAGATTCCTGACCCGATGCTCGTTGAGTTCGCTCGCGCTCAGCTGGACGCAGACACAACTCAGCAGCAACGCAGAGAAAAAGTGACGGAGATTTTGCGCTGAGCGTTTTACGCTAAATCGATGGCGCCTATTCCCAGACACGCACATCGAACTGAGGTTGTTCCTTACCTGTATCATCGGCAATCATGAATTCCACAAACTGTGGTTCGGTAGTTTTCTCGATAACCGCTGACTCGCCGCGGCGATAGTCGCGACCCTTGGGTCCGACCCCGGTAAATATTGCCACGATCTCGTGTTCTCCCGAGGGCAGGTTACCTATGTACAAACGCTGCACCCCGCCACGCTTGAGCGCGGTCAGTTCCCGCTCGGTATACAAATGGTTGGCGATATTTTTGTCGTTGATTTTAATCTGTACCGAATCGAGGCTGAACAGGGCGCCGGCATCCATCGACAGGAAAATACTGAACTGGGTGTTGGGTGGAAACAGCAGGTCTTCTTCGAGTATAAACAGGTCCCGGTTCAGCGCTAACACTTCCTTTTTCAAGGCTTCGATTTCGGCATCGAGTGAACCTTCTTCGAGTGCGGCTGCGTCGAGCGTTTGTTCATCGATCGCTTCTTCCAAAGCGGCGCCCACCGCTGCTTCATCGATTGGTTCGTCCACGGGCTCCTGGGCTGACAACGAAGTAGTCATGCAAAACAGGAGCAGGGTAATAAGGCTGATATATTTCATAGGCTGGCTATTGTTATAGACCACTATTCGCCGTTTGCAGGTTCCTGGAACCCTGAGGAATAGTGAAGTTTTCCGGCGTTATCGATGATGATTGCATCGATCCCTTGCAGGCTCTCGATCAAGGCGAGGCCCTTGACTGCACCCAGAATAAAAATAGTAGTAGATAAAGCGTCAGTTGTCATAGCGTCGGGGCCGATCACTGTGGCGCTCCAGCTGGCAGCGGCCGAACGCCCGGTGGACGGGTTAATAATATGATGTACACGCTTGCCATTATCGATAAAAAATCTCTCGTAATCACCGGAGGTCGAAATCGCGCTATCGGTCAACGGTAGACGTAAAACGATACCCTCGGGGTCCCTGGGGTGCTGGATACCTATAACCCATGGACGCCCCACGCGATCGCCCATGATGCGGCTGTCACCGCCTGCACTTACTATGGCTTTGCCGATGCCGCACTGCCCGATGATATTGACAGCACGATCAACTGCATAGCCCTTCGCAATGCCGCCAAGATCGATCCGCACCGCGGAGTTGTTGAAACGGATCTTGTTGTCGGCAAGCTCTATATGATGATAGTCGATTGCGGGAAGTTTTTGCGCTACAGATTGATCGCTGGGTTGCTGACGCTTGCGGTAATCGTAGGCATAGCCGATGCTGGCGTAGGTGATATCGAATGCTCCTTGCGAGATTTCCGAGAAATATAGCGATTTTTCAACCAGTAACGCCATCTCGCCGCTGATTTTAATGGCGGCGGTAGCGGCCTTATTGTTGATCAAGGAAAGTTCGCTGGTATCCAGGTAGGAGCTCATCAACGCGTTGATGCGGTCCATTTCAGTGAATACTCGCTGACTGCAATCTGCCGCTACCGAAGCCTCGGCATGCCACAGCTCGACCGATATACGCGTGCCCATGATGTCGCGTTGCTGCTGATACCATTCGGCGCGCGCATTCGCCTGGACGCTAAGGCACAGTACTAAAGTTAGCAGAGGATACGCTGCGCAAAAGCGCGAGCGACCAGGATTACTCATCCGGTAATTCGCCTTGGGGTTTAAGCGATCAGACTAGGGCAGAATTTGTCCGAAGGCAATATAGTCATCCAGATTGTTGCCTAGTCCGTGGTTGGGGAATGCCGCTATAAAATTTGACATATCACCAGGTGTCACGCTTCCATTCAGCGCCATGTAATTCAATAACATCATATTTACTAGCAAATTCACGTTGTTGGCCGCCGGGGTCGCCGATGTAACCACCGAGGCGCCTGACGACATGCTACCGATCTGACGGTGTAGTTCAATTGGTCGAGGACTACCACCGGTCCATTGCGGGACATTTTTATTTGGGTCATAGGCTAAAAAGTAGGAACAGGCGGTCGATGAGTTATCACCGGTCCATTGTCCCTTTCCACCGCCTCCGAGTACAACATTTGGAGTATTCAAGTTTGTACTAGTGGAGTCATCCGGGTTACCGTTACTGAACACTGAGCCATCGCTGAAAACATAAATCATCAGTGGTTTCAGCATGGCTTCAGCATACTCCAGGCAGGCCCCGATACAGCGGCCTGCACGCAGGTCGCGATTTTCACCGGTATTTCTATCACCGGTGTGATAATCATAGCCGCCCATGGTGATACAGCCGCCGGCAGCATAGCCCTCGAGCACCATCTTCATCACCGAGGCGGTCTTGCGAAATTCACGGTCACCGTCCAGTTCAGCTTGTGTGAAAATCCCAGGATTGATCAACGTATCCAGTTCTGGGTCAACGGGTGTGTTAGCAAACCGATTGGTGATATCGGCTGCCTTGAGATAATTGCAGCGGATTAAATCTTTAATGATATCGTCATTAGACAGGCCGGAAGCTATGGTGCCCAATTTTAGTTTTTGGTGCGTAACCCGGGAGATTGACTCCATTACCGCGGTGACATCGTCGGCACCGAGAATAGTGGTCAGGTCACCGACGTCAACCATGCCGGTGACGTCGCTGAAACGATCAACTTTGGTCGGGCGGAATTCAGGATTGATATGCATCGGCGGCGCCATAGAATTGCCACCCGAGACACTGCTGCGCGAACCGATTATGTCAACCACCTCACCTCTCGCACCTGCTAGAACGAGTCCGTATAAAGGATTGTGCGGATTGTTCCCTGTATCGTTGTCAGAACGAGCCGGAATCACGCAACCATCGATCCTGCCGGTTGCTAATGCAGTATTTGCCTTTTCGCGAATACCTAGCAACATTGCGCTATCGGCGTGAAATAGCAGGTTTAATTCGTTGTTGGTGAAATCGGGGGTAGGAGTTCCGGTACTTGGATTCAGGGTTGTTACATTGGTGCTGTCCTGACCGGGCAGCATATCGCCTGGAACGCCGAGTTTGCTGTAACCCGCGGTCGATAACAAATCCATCTGACCACCGCCTTGCCCAACCAGGACGTTGGAACCCGACAGATTGGCGCCTCCAGCAAGATCAAAACAGATAAACGGCACGCTTGTGCCAGCACCTGAAGGAACCAGCGAGCAACCAATACTGTTTTGCAAGGCGACCAGATCCGGAGCAATTGCCGCCATTGCAGAATTAGGGGTGGCAATTGCGTTGAGAATACTGCCAGTGAGAACTGTTGCCGACCCACTCATGAAACCCTGGCGGATAAATTGGCGACGGCTCATAGGGCGGCCATGATCTTCGTAGATCAGCGGGGCGTCGGGAGCTATGTACTGGTTTTTCTTGAATCTGGCCATTTCTACAATCCTATTGTACGAGCGTCACTGCGCCACCGACTGCCGATGCGCACACTGCTTTGACTATTTGTCTGGTTCGGGCACTGCTACCGCAAGTAGCCACGTTGCAATTGGTAATCATGTGATCGATTAAGCTGTCGTAAGTCGCCAGCACTACATTGGTATTCGAAAGAAGATCTACAGGTACTGCGGAACTAAACGTTGCGCGTAACTCTGCTTCGGCTGGCTGCGAGGTCAGATTCTCGACACCATCGTAATTGGTCACGGCGGTTAACAATGGGTCGATAATTTGATTACGTTTGGCGGTACTATCAAATGCGATCGATTCATCCACCCCAAAATCAAAAGTTCCAAAGTAACCCGGGTTGGTGTCGACCAGCTCGCTACAGGAAGTGAGTACGAGCTGTGCAATTGCCATCTGATGCGAGGGCAGGAAGGCATCGATCGCTTCTACGGTCGGCAATTGCTGGATATAGTCGTCGTACACGCCATCGACCAGGGGATTGGTAACCGGAATCCCGGTAATTGCCGAAATAGATGCATTTATTTCTTCAAAGGTACGGAAGCCGATGTCGGATACCACCGGTGATGCCGGATCAACCGGAGCAGTCGGAGCAGTCGGGTTGGGGTCGCTAAATGCATTAGTGTCGTTGCCGATACGCTCGAAGGTCAGGAAAAATTCGTCGGTGGCTGCGCTTTTTTCGAGCGCGATGACAGTACCCAGCGGCGATAACTGTTGACCGAGTTGTGGATCGTAATCGGTGGTGTTAATTGTAGTGTTGATGTTTGCAAACGCCTGTCCGGCGAGTGCTTCTTTGCCGTTGATACCGATACGCAGGCCCTGGATCGGGATTGGTGTCAGGGTCCAGGCAGGATCCAGGTTGATAAACCGTGGCGTGTCGAACAGGTAGCTATAGCTGTCGAATTGTGACACCTCGAACAGGATAAAGCTTTTCGGATCGAGCGGATCTTCACCCAGGTGGTTACCCACCCAGAACAGCAGGAAGAATTTCTCGCCAACGCCGACATCGAAATTTTGTCGGATCTGCGATGCGGTCAGTGTGCGGTTGTGGATTGCCACCATGCGTATCTGGCCATCCCAGTTATTTATGCCGGCGACATCCGCACCCAGTACAAAGGCGAAATTGTCGTCCCAGACGACGTTACCAATCGAAGTGGGCGGCGCCTTCGGGTCCGGTGCGTTGACCAGTGTTCCATTGATGTAAACGCTACGGCCGACCAGCGGGTCATAATTTGCCACCACATGCTGCAGGCTCGATTGCAGAAGTTCCTCGCCACTATCGAAAGATGTGTAGAAGGGTTCGCCATTCAACGATAACGGGTCCGGATCATCGATACGGTTATAAAATTCGTAACTGTACATTTCCTGGCCGAGGGTAAAGTTACGTACTGAACCGGCAGAGTAACCAACTATGTTGGCGTTTTGCTGGGTCACATTGGCGGGGATAACCCAGGCTTCGATCGCGTATTCCCCAGTTGCTTCGATAAACGTTTTCAACTTGACGCTGTCGAAATTGTTAGCGATTGCGTAACCATTGGTTAAGTCCAGTCCATAACCTCCGAGCCACTGGTAGGAGCCTTGCATTTGTAGCGTAATCGACGGGTCGATACCGCTGGTGTCAAAAGCTTCATTGCCGCTACCGGTTCTGAATTCCCATAGTGCCACCAGGTTACTTTCGTGGCGATTCCCGCCGGCGGCAACGATGCCATCACCGAGGTTTAATGCCGCGCTGGTCACCAGTGCCGGGTCGACCGGGGTTGGGTCAATACCAGCAGCGAACTGTGCAATTGCATTTTGCATTGTGGTCGCGTCACTCGCGCAATCGGTCCAGCAGTTATGTGCCTCCTGGCGCAGGCGGATGACGAAGCGGGAGTTCGGGGGTGTATCGATATCCATTTTTGGCTTGGCCGCCTCGTAAGCCGAGGCTGGGTCATTGTTCGCGAAAAATGGTGCGATCGGCAGCGGCGTGGCGGTTTCTATATGGCAACCCTGGCAATTGGCAAGCAGTATCGGATGCACGGTATTGGCAAAACTCGAACCATTATTGCCGCCATCGGTTGGCGCGGCAGGGAACGACTTAGCCGCGCCAGGTGGTTTAATCGTTGGCGGTGTCAACTGGATCAGGCGTGCCGAAGTGATATTCGAGTCATTGGCCCAGTTGATAATCATTTGTTCGATATTATCCGCGCAAGCCTGCCCCGCACTCTGCCCTAACCAGCAGTTGTGCCCCGTCGCAGCCTTGTCGACAATTTGCGAACTGGCAGGATCGAGCAGGCTGACAATCTGGACTGCCTGTGAATAGGCCGCGTTGACATCGGTTTTATCGGCGAATGTCCGCGGCTGCCCACCTGCGCTATGGCACTGGCCGCAGCGGTTGTCTTCTTTCAGGAAATTCCAGAAGTTCAGCTGGAACGATCGTATGTCAGAAGTTCTGGCAGGTGGTCCGGTGTAACCCAGATTGCCAGTGCTCAGATCTGGATTGGAGACCGTGTTCGAGCCTTCACAGGCAATCAGTAACCCGCCTAAGCTGGCCACCAGGAGTAATTGGAGCAGGGAGCGAGAAATCGACATAAGGTTAATTCCCTTTACAATGCGCGGCGACATCGGTGAATACATCACGCATGTTATAAGTGGTCTTGAAAGCAGTCACGATGCTGTCCCGGGCTGCGCGATCCGCACCAAAAAATTCGGTCGGACCTCTAAGACAGACAGCCTTGAATACCTTGTCCACCTGGCACTGGGCAAATGCATTGCTATTGGCCAGTTCCTGCCCCAGTGATTTTGCGCCATTGCCGGTTTCATTGCCCCTGGTGTCGGGATTTACGGCTGTACCCCAGCCCAGTAGCCAGTTCTGGCCGTTGCGCCAGTAATTGACCCAGCTGTCGTCGGATATCTGGTAGCCGGGTTCGAAGTTATCCGGGTTGATCAGGTGTTTTTGGGATACAACGGGCGGTGTTGTTGTTTCCGGACCCGTATAAGTAAGACTACCGTCAGTTTTATCGTTGGTGTAATCCCATTCATAGTAAGCAAAGGCACCCGCCATGCCATCCATACCGGCGTGACAGCCGATGCATGAATTAAGGAAAATGCGGCTATCGCCGCCAGGACTGCGTGAAACATCCTGGCGAACCCGGTCAGGAGTACGTGACACGTCCTTCAGCGGTTCCAGGTCGGTGCACATGTGATTCATCATCGTAAAACGGAACATTGCGCGGTTGGTGCCGTCGGAGAAAAAAGCCATCGCGCCCGCGCGGGTTGTTATCGCTCCGGCAGTTGCGGTACCCGGCAGGCCGGTAACATTAGTTTGCGTATCGGCAACCAGAACCGCGGGATTCGACAGGTCGCCAGCTACGGGGCCTAAAGCTTCCAGTGCCTCGTAATGATTATTGTCACTATTAGAATAAGCAGGACTGTTGGCGCCGTGGTAAATCACATTGTCGTAAAGTAATCGTCTGAAGTCGGCGTTGTCGCGGACCAGCCCGATCACGGTGGCGGTATAGTCATTCAACGGAGTGAATACGGTTTGTTCTTCATTGGTCCACGGCGCGGAAAAATTCTTTAAGGTCACGTTATAGAAGTAACGGGCGTTCGGATTTAGCGCAGTGTCGATCGCATATTGTGCCGCACTCCTGCCAGTAGGATCACTGCCTAACCTGAATTCCATATCATCGATCGCGGTGTTGGTAGCAGGTACCCCGGTGAGCC
>Ga0255040_10000230_pt1 | contig 13743 bp, 15 predicted proteins | sample BC1_12_2_MG_FD_181711 | JGI IMG/M metagenome (GOLD analysis project Ga0255040, IMG submission 181711) | Seawater microbial communities from Strait of Georgia, British Columbia, Canada - BC1_12_2 | ecosystem: Environmental > Aquatic > Marine > Strait | place: Canada: British Columbia | collected... | reverse complement strand
TATTTTGCGGCGTCGGCACGAGATTCACGTAGCTTTCGACCACCGCCTGGCTGGACTCCGTTTGCCATGTCAGCGCCCAGTCAACTGCCTCGTGCTTGCTGCTCATGCTGCCTGCAAACGGCTCAGCCGGCAGATGGTCCACCTTGCCCATCGCCTCGAGCAGGTACTCCTCCAGCCCGCCGGAATAACACCACTCGACCTTCTCTTTCGGTTTGGCGACCTTCAGTCGAACGGTCAATCCCGGGCACAGCACCGCTTTCGCCCGCAATGCATGTTTCAGGCGTTTGACCGAAATTTTGTCGGTATCGAAATACTGCTTGTCGGGCCAGAAACGAATGGTCGTGCCCGTATTGGCCTTGCCGACCTTGCCCACCTTCTCGAGCTTGCCGCGTTTTTTGCCGCCGGCGAAACTCAGGTTGTATTCGATACCCCCGCGGCGAATCCAGACTTCAAGATTCTTCGACAATGCATTGACGACGGATACGCCGACCCCATGCAATCCACCGGAGTACTGATAATTATCCTTGTTGAATTTTCCGCCAGCATGCAGGCGGGTCAGAATCAGTTCGACACCCGGAATCTTTTCTTTCGGGTGAATATCGACCGGCATGCCGCGGCCATCATCGCTGACCTCGACCGAGCCGTCGGTGTGCAGCGTGACTTCGATTTTTTTGCAGTGGCCGGAAAGCGCCTCATCGACGCTGTTGTCGACGACCTCATGCGCGAGGTGATTCGGCCGCGACGTATCCGTATACATGCCCGGCCGCCGCCGAACAGGTTCGAGACCACTGAGGACCTCGATGTCGGCCGCATCGTAACGTTTGCTCATCTACTCGTTTGCCCCAAGCGAAAGCAGAAATTTCGGGCTGGATTCTAGCTGGAATGCGAAAGGAGTAACAGCACGAGAATCGTGCAATTAGGGGTCAGAGCCCTTTTTCTGGCCAAGCAGGATTAAGGTGCCAATGAATGAAAAAAGGGCTCTGACCCCTTAATCGAGATCGCCGACCAGGGACTGGCGAATATTTTCTGCGACCGGCCGGATTTCTACCTGGCAGTTTTCGTGGTCGATGCCAGCCGCAAGATCGGCACCGCCCTTCAGTGCGTCAATCTGCTCCGGCGACAACTCAAAACGCAGGAAATGAACGGCGGACGTTTTCTCTTCATCCGTTCGTTCGAGATCCTCATCCGCGATTGGCCAGATTTTGTCCAGGTCTGCAACCTGCAACCAGACCTTTTCTTCAATACCGATCATGCGTGACAGCATTGCCCGGCGCTCCTCGGCATCGGGAAACTCGAGCATGAAAGTTGCTTTCCAGTTCGCGCCATCCGGAATCAGCGGGTTGTACGCATCGAGCTCATCGCGGATTCCGGCTGCCTCGAAAATACGTTCGATGCGCAACATTTCCTGCACCTGGTATTGCATGGTCAACGTATCCTCAAAATAGAGCGTCGCGTTTGTGCCCAGTTCGAGTCGCCGGTTCTTTTTATGCTGCATTACCTCCGCCCGGAATTGATTTCGCTGTCCGTCGTAGGTCTCAAGACTCAGGAGTTTTTCTTTGGTCAGTTTTTCCATGCGTTCCTCAAATTCCATACGCGCTGCGCAGCAGTGCGAGCGGGTGTGCTGCTTCATGATTTTCCAGTCCCTGTGCGATCTGCTCCGCCGCCATCGGACAGTCGCTGACAAAGTGGTCTGCGTCGCCCTTTTGCACTTTCTTGATCACCGGCCGCGCGATTTTCTTCGAAATGTCGTGAAACTCTCCCTTAACCGCATAGGTGCCGTCGTGACCCGAACAGCGCTCAATGGCCTCAACTTCCGTATCCGGTGCAAGCGATAGCAGGTCGCGGGTTTTCAGGCCAATGTTCTGGACCCGCAAATGACAGGGCACCTGGTACGCAACTTTGCCAAGCGAGTTTTCGAAATCCGTTTTAAGCTTGCCGTCTTTGTGCCTCAGCATCAGGTACTCGAACGGATCAAACATTGCCTCGCGAACCTTCTGTACTTCCGCATCATCGGGAAACATCAGCGGCAGTTCCTGCTTGAACATCAGCGTGCAGGAGGGAATCGGTGTGACAATGTCCCAGCCCATGTCGACCCAGTAAGCCAGATCGGGAATATTGGCGTCCCTGGCCTTCTTCACCGCCTCAAGATCGCCCAATTCCAGTTTTGGCATGCCGCAGCACGACTCTTTGCCCGCGAGCGCTACCGGAATTCCGTTGTGCTCGAACACCGCGACCAGGTCTTCTGCCAGTGACGGCATGTTGTAGTTGCCGTAGCAGGTCGTAAACAGCACGACTTTGCCACGCGTACTCCCGGTGGGTTCTGCGCGTTCGCCTTTCTCGTAACGCAGCACATCAAGCCGCTTCCTCGCGGTTTTCGAGTGATACGGCGGAACCGGGGCATCGGCGTGCACGCCAAGCGTCTTCTGCAAGACCTTGCGGCCCAGCTTGCTGCGATTGCTTGCATTGACGGCCTGGACGACCACGGGGATTCCGGCCAGTTTGCCGATCGTGTCGGTTGCGGTCAGTATGCGGTCGCGCTTGCTCGCACCCTGTTTTTTGAAGCGTTGCGCCTTGGCGCGCAGCATCAGGTGCGGAAAATCGACATTCCACTCATGCGGCGGCACGTACGGACACTTGCTCATGTAGCACATGTCACACAAGTAACAGTGGTCTACGACGTCCCAGTAGACCGCTTTCGGCACGGTATCGAGTTCCATGCTCTCCGATTCATCCACCGCGTCGAACAGAGTCGGAAACGCATTGCACAGATTGAAGCAGCGACGGCAGCCATGACAGATGTCGAATACGCGCTCGAGCTCCGTCATCAGCGAAGCCTCGTCGTAATAGTCTGCTGACTGCCAATCGATCGGATGGCGCGTTGGCGCGTCGAGGCTACCCTCGCGTTTTTCGGTGGGTGGTGGCATACGCAGGAATGCGGGCCGGGCTTTGAGCCCGGCCCAAATATCTACCTAGTCGTCGAGCGTATCCAGAGCTTTCTGGAATCGATTGGCATGTGACCGCTCAGCTTTTGCCAGGGTCTCAAACCAGTCGGCGATTTCCTCGAAATCCTCTTCTCGCGCCTCTTTCGCCATACCCGGATACATATCCGTGTATTCATGCGTCTCGCCGGCGATGGCCGCAGCGAGATTTGCCGATGTTGGGCCGATCGGCAGGCCGGTTGCAGGATCACCAACCTCTTCGAGGTATTCCAGGTGGCCGTGTGCATGTCCCGTTTCGCCCTCTGCGGTCGAACGGAAAACTGCAGCTACGTCGTTGTATCCCTCTACGTCAGCTTTGGCGGCGAAGTACAGGTAGCGGCGATTTGCCTGCGATTCCCCGGCGAATGCGTCTTTCAGATTGCCCTCGGTCTTACTCCCTTTCAATGACATGACTTACCCTCTTGAGTCGAATTATTATCGTTTAGACTGAGTCTAAGTAAGGACTTTATGCTGCATGGGCGCGGATGTCAACGGTGGCGGCACTTTCATTGACGCTGAGTAAGCGCCCATGTAGCGTAGCCCTTATGTAAGTGTACTCGCAGGCGTACAGGGAAAAATACGGAATGACCGCAAAGAAAAACATCAACCTCGAAAAGTCGCTGGCCGACCTCGAGGCACTGGTCGAGGAACTCGAGAGCGGCGACCTGCCGCTCGATAAGGCGATGAAGAAATTCGAGGAAGGTATCAAGCTGACCCGCGGCTGCCAGGCGGCGCTGAAGGATGCAGAACAAAAGGTCGAGATCCTCCTGAAGAGCGCGGGTGGTGAAGAGACACTCGAGGAGTTCGACGCGTAGGAGCGGCTTTTTGTACATGGATGTACTTATGCCGCTGCGCACATGGATGTGCGTGCAGCGGCCAGCCGCGAATGGCTCAAATCTGGTTCGCGGATAAATCCGCTCCTACGAATTAGTACCGAGCTGGTAGACCAATAACGCCCCGACATAACCTATGGTCGTCATATAGGCCCACGCAAAAAACGGCCACCGCCAGCTGTTGGTCTCGCGATGGATAACCGCAAGCGTTGCTGCACATTGCAGGCAGCAGGCGTAGAAAATCAGCAAGCCGAAGACCATCGGCAGGGTATAAACGGCACCACCGTCGGGCCACGTTGCCGACCTCAGGCGCGCAGCCAGCGTGGACTCATCTGCCGCACCACCGACTGCGTATACGGTACCGAGGACAGCAATGACGACTTCCCGGGCAGGAAATCCGGCAATGACAGCGGCCGAGACTTTCCAGTCCCAGCCGAGCGGCTTGAACGCAGGCTCAACCACCTTGCCCGCCCGGCCCAGCCAGCTTTGTTCAAGCTGTGCTGCTGCCGCTACATTCTCAAATTGCGACAAAGCTTCGTTGAGTGCGTCCCCCGACAAGCTTGCAGAGGCGAGCGATTGTTGCTGCTCGAGATCGGCTGCAATGACATCCGATCGTGGGTAGTAGGCCAGGGCCCAGACCACCACTGCCACGGCGAAAATGACAGTACCGGCGCGCTTGAGGAAAATAAACGCCCTGCCCAGCAATTGCATGAATACCGTCTGCAGGTTTGGCCGCCTGAACTCGGGCAGCATTAACGCGAACATCGGTTTCGGTCCATGCAGTGCGGTCTTCCTGAGCAACAAAGCGGTCAGGAGTCCCGCCACGATCCCCAGCATGTAAAGACCGAATAGCACGATGCCCTGCAGATTAAACCAGCCGACACTTTGCGCCGGAACGAATGCTGCGATCAGGAGCGCATACACCGGCAGCCTGGCGGAACAGGTCATGAACGGCGCTGCAAGAATCGTCGCGATCCGGTCGCGCCGATTGGGAATGACGCGCGTCGCCATGATGCCCGGCACCGCGCAAGCGAAGCTCGACACCATCGGTATGATCGACTGTCCCGAGAGGCCCACGGAGCGCATCACACGGTCCATCAGGTAGGCGGCGCGCGCAAGGTATCCCGAATCCTCAAGCAGAATAATAAAGAGGAAAAGAATCATGATTTGCGGCAGGAACACAATGACGCTACCGACCCCGGCAACGACACCATCGGCCAGAAAACTGCTGACTGCACCATCCGGCAGATTTGACGCCAGCAGCGCGCCCAGCATTGCGGTGCCCGCCTCGATTGCATCCATCAACGGCGTGGCCCAGGCAAACACGGCCTGAAATACAACTGCCATGACGACAAAAAGCCCGATCGTCCCCGGCAGCGGCCGGTTCATAAAACCGGCCAGGCGCGAGCCCCAGGTCGTAATTGTCGGCACAGAGTGTTGCACTTCCTTGAGCACCTCTCTGACCCAGCCATAACGATGACGTGCCTCGTTCGCCAACGGCGGCTCCGATCCAAATACGCGTTGCCGGATTTCGTCAAGTCTTTGCGCGCCATCGTCACCGAGAAAATTGGCAACTTCTGCAGCGAGTTCGCTGTTGCGGTCGATTAGCGCTCGTTCGATTTCGACCCGCGGAACGGTTGCCGGCAGATCCGGCGCAAGTTCCTCTGACGCCGCATTCAGTTCCTTCCAGAATGTCGGCAGAGTTGGATTCGGTGCGTCGGGAAGCACTGCAAGCGCAGCACGAAGTGCATCCATTCCCTGGCCGGTCGTGGCGACTACCGGGCAAACAGTGATGCCACCCAAGCGTCGTTCAAGCGCCTCGATATCAATGCGTATGCCACTGGCTTGTGCTGCATCTGTCATCGTCAGCACAACCAGCAGCGGTAGTTCCAGTTCCATGAGTTGTTGTACCAGGTACAGACCCTGGTAGAGGTGCGTGGTGTCAACGACCGCAAGGATCCCTACTGGTCGGTCTATGCCGGGTATGCGTCCCAGTACGACGTCGGATGCGATTCGTTCTTCGAGCGAATGCGCGCTGAGCGCGAACATGCCGGGGAGATCGATCAGTTCGAACGCCGCGTCATCGAACCTGACGATGCCGACATGCTTTTCAACGGTGACGCCAGGGTAGTTGCCGGTCTTTTGACGCAGGCCCGTGAGGCGATTGAACAGCGTGCTCTTGCCGGAATTCGGGTTGCCTACGACCGCGATACTGGCCGCCGGATGGTGGCGTACTGAAATCTGGTCGGTAGAAACCCGGGTGACTTGCTCACTAGCCACCTTCGCCTGCGGCAGTGACAGCGAATTGCTGCGCATGCTCGCGCCGCAGCGATATTGCGTTGCCGAACATGCGAAATTCGATTGGGTCGCCGCCGATGGCGGCACTCGCGAGTTCCACCTCGGCGCCTTCGACCAGGCCCAGGACCATTAGCCGCTGAATGTCGGGATCAGCACTATTTACGTTCTGAATCACGTACTTACGGCCACGTTTTAGTGATGCGAGTGTCATTTCTTGCATAATCCTGGAAACCAGTTCTGACATCCAAGTCTACACAAATGCGAATGATTCGCAATGGCGTTTTGTACGTATTTTCGCGTATCCGGGTATCGGTGCCGGTGTTCACTTATGCACTTATTCGCTACCCCAATTATTGGTCGACGCGGTGAATAAGTGAACACCGGCACCGTTTTAGGTTCGAACCAGGGCCGAGACCATTCGCGACTAACCTCGCTCCTACAGCCGCTCCTACATGCCTGTTTGGGTTAATTTGCGGGCGAAGCCGCGAATCAGGTCTGAGGAGCGCCGCCGTCGCCCTGCAGGCGGGTAATCAGCGATCTCAGGAAGACCTTGTTGAATCGCAACTGACAAGCCGACGATACCTGTTCCATCAAGGTCGAGCTGACGCGCAGGATCGTTACCGGGCCGTTTGCCTTGATCGACGCGGTGCGCTTGGCGCCCCGCACGTAACTCGTTTCACCGAAACAGGCGCCGTTCTCGAGCAGGCCGAGTTTTTTGCCGTTCGCCTCAACCCCGGCCTGGCCGGAAACGATGATGTAGAAACGATCGTCCATTTCACCTTCGCGAACGATGTCCTCGCCATCCTGGTATTCATGCCAGTCACTGGCGCGCAGCACTTCCCAGATCTCTGCGTGCGAGAACTCGTGGAAGAAGGTCAGTGCGCGCAGCAGATCGAAATGTTCCTGGTTATCGAAGTTGTTGTATTTGGCGCGCAGGTCCTGATAAACCCGCGTCAGATCGGCGGCTAAAGCATTGCCACTTGGGCAACGCTTGTCTTTCTCTTTCTGCATCGTCATCGCCACGACTTCTTCGAGTTCTTCCGAAAGGTCGCTGCGATAAGTGTGAATCGGTGGTGGCGTTGCGTACACGATCTGGTGCAGCAACTTCGACAGGTTGTCGGCGCGGAATGGCCGGAAACCTGTCAACAATTCGTACAGCACTGCGCCGAGAGAATAGATGTCAGAGGCTGAAGTGAGTTCCTCCGACTGCACCTGTTCCGGAGACATGTAGCTCGGGGAACCGGCGATGCCCTCGATGCGCGAGACATCCGCATCAGCGCAGATCGCGATACCAAAGTCGATGATCCTGACGTCATTGTCGGTCGTCAGCATTACATTACTCGGCTTGATGTCGCGATGAATCACGCCTCGTCCGTGTGCGTAGTGCAGTGCTTTGGCACATTTGTAAATAATCTCTACAACGTCGTCGACGCGCAGCAGATTGTCAGGACGGCAATAGGCAGCCAGCGTACGGGCGCCCTGCACATGTTCGGTTACGACGTAATACTTGCCGTCTTCCTCGCCCGCGTCATAGATCGGCATGATGTTCGGATGCTGCAACATGCCAACCATGTGCGCTTCATTGAAAAACATCTTGCGCGAAACCTTGGAACGGTCCTCGTCCTGATCTTCTTCAATGTTGTAGACCTTGATCGCGACGTCGCGGCGGTAATAGGGGTCGTGGGACAGGTAGACAATGCCGGTACTTCCCTTGCCGACCTTGTTGATGATGACGTACTTGCCGATTTTCGCGGGGACATCATTGGGTCGCTGCAATTCGCTGACGTTCCGTGCCATGATTTCGCTTCTCTTTAGCCGAAAAGCCACCCTCCAAAACCCAGTAAAACTGCGGCATACAGAGCGGCAACGATGTCATCCAGCATAATTCCCGGACCTCCGCCCAGTCTGTGATCCAGGTCCCGAATCGGCCATGGTTTCCAGATATCGAACAGCCTGAACAGGGCAAATCCCAGGCCCCAGGCAATGATTTCGGGGGGTGCGGCGAGCAGGACCAGGTACATGGCGGCGATCTCGTCCCAGACGATACCTGGGTGGTCGTGAACACCTATGCGACGGGCCGCCTCGCCACAGAGCCAGAAGCCACTCGCGATAAGGGCGATTGCGACCATAAGTCGCAATTCGAACCCCAGGGGCAGGGTCCACCATGCAAGGGCAAGGCCGAACAGCGAACCGAAGGTACCGGGGGCCTTTGGCGCCAGGCCGGTCCCCAGCCCAAACGCCAGCAGCATGACCGGATCGCTCAATACCTTCTGCCGCAGCTCCGCCTTGTCATTGGTCGCGTTCAATTGAAATGCCGGTAGCCGGTGTCCTGATAATGGTAGTCATCACCGTTCCTGGTGCACTGGAGGCCACTGCCCTCTCCCACCTGACCGACGCGAGTGATGGCGACGCCGGTGCTCTCTACGACTTCAGCAATTTTGTCCGCGGCCACATTAGCAGTAAAACACAGCTCGTAGTCGTCGCCGCCACCCAACGCGAAACGCAATGCGTCGTCTGTATCCATCAGGTTCGTCAGTTGTGCCGACAAAGGAATGTCGGTCACTTCAAGGGATCCCGCTACACCGCTCGCCGCTAGCAGTTTCTCGAGATCGGTATACAGCCCATCGGATAAATCGATCGCCGCATGTGCGAAATGCGAAATCGCTGCGCCGATTTCAACACGCGCAGCCGGTCTCCTGAAGCGGCTGATCAAATAATCGACGTCATCGCTATGTGGTAAACCACTCTGCAAAACCGAGAGACCGGCCGCCGCGTCGCCCACGGTTCCAGTGACGTAGATCTCATCGCCCGGCTCTGCACCGGCGCGCGTCATTGCTTCGCCGGGATCGACATCGGCAATGATCTGGATGCTCATAACTGTTTCGGTGCCGCGCGTCGTATCACCGCCTACCAGCTTAAGCTCACTCTCATCTGCCGCCTCGAACAAGCCGCGCGCAAAACCATCAAGCCAATCCGGTTCAGAATCTGCAAGCGTCAGTGCCAGTGTCATCCATCGCGGGCGGGCGCCCATTGCGGCAACATCCGACAGATTGACGGCAACCGCGCGATAGCCGATGTCCTCGGCGGCAAGTGATTCCGGAAAATGTATCCCGGTCACCAACGTGTCTACGACGGTGACCAGGTCGCGGTCCGCGGACGGCACCAAAACAGCGCCGTCGTCACCGATCCCGACACGAATGTCCTTGTCGGACGATTCGCGCTCGAAATACCGGCGAATAATCTCAAACTCATCCACCGCTTAAAGAGCTCCGAGTTTCAGGCATCGGGCCGAAGTGCTTTCACGGCCCGGTCCAGGAGTGCATTAATATACTTGTGCCCGTCGATCGCGCCGAAGCGCTTGGCGATATTCACAGATTCATTGATGACGACTTTAAACGGAACGTCGGGTTTTTCCTGCAATTCATAAAAGCCCAGCAGGAGAATGCCGCGTTCCACTGGATCGAGTTGCGACAATGGCCGGTCGGCAAGTTTGTCGATGCTCTCTTCGAGCTGTTCCGTAATTTTGCAAATTGCGCTTAGCGCTTCGTCAAAGTATTGCTGATCGACGCGCTCATAATCGGGGCGACCACGAAATTGGGTCAGCAACTCTGATTCGCTGTGACCCGTAATCTGCCTTTGATAGAGCGACTGCACGATCAATTCGCGAGCGCGGCTACGTGCACCTGTGCGTGCCGCTTTAGCCATAATGGTTTAGTCGAGTTTACGCAGCAGATTGATCATCTCAATGACTGCGAGCGCTGCTTCTTCGCCCTTGTTTCCAGCCTTGGTGCCTGCACGTTCGATGGCCTGTTCAATCGTATCGGTGGTCAGTACGCCAACGCCAATCGGCACACCATGTTCGCGGCTGGCTGCAGCAATGCCACGAGTGCATTCGCCAGCGACATAGTCGAAATGCGGTGTCGCACCGCGAATGACGGCGCCGAGTGCGATAATTCCGTCGGCACGCCGCGCTGCGGCCACCTTATTCACGGCCAGCGGCATCTCGTACGCCCCCGGGACGCGAATAATCTCGATGCCTGAATCAGCGGCGCCGTGTTGGCGCAGACAGGACACTGCACCTTTTATCAGTGATGCAACGATGAAATCGTTGAAGCGTGTTGCGACGATCGTAAAGCGCGCATCCCGCGCGTTCAGATCCCCTTCAATGGTTGATATTTTATCCATAAAGACTTTTTCTTAGTTTTCTACGTATTCGGTGACTTCCAGGTCGAATCCGGAAATGCCGAGCATCTGTTTGGGCGCCGACAGGACCCGCATTCTTTGAATGCCAAGATCCCGCAAGATCTGCGCGCCGACACCATAGGTACGAAGCACTGCTTCACCGTCACGCTTTTGCTGCAGTTCGTCGGTCGCCCGTGAGAGCCCTTCGACGGCTTCCACCAGCTCCCGCGAAGATTCCCGCTCGCGCAGTATAACCACTACGCCCGCCTCTTCAGCGGCAATGCGCTCAATCGCGCTATCGATGGGCCAGCCAAGGCTGCGATCCTGAATTTTCAGAATATCGCCCAGCGTGTCCTGGATCTGCACGCGTACCAGCGGTTCCTTGGCGGCACGGAGATCGCCCTTGGCCAGCACGACATGCACAGCCTGGTTGACGTGATCGTCGTAGCAATACAGGGTAAATTCGCCATGCGCTGTGTTGACAGTTGATTCGGAGATGCGCTCGACATTGCGTTCCTTTTCCAGGCGATAGCGAATCAGGTCTGCGATCGTGCCGATCCTTACGCCATGCTCACGCGAAAATTTTTCCAGGTCCGGCCGGCGCGCCATGCTGCCGTCTTCGTTGAGAATTTCGACAATCGTCGCCGCAGGTTCCAAACCGGCCATCCTGGCAAGATCACAACCGGCTTCCGTATGGCCCGCGCGCGTCAGTACACCGCCGGGCTGCGCCATTACCGGAAAGATGTGGCCGGGCTGACTCAGATCCTCGGGCCGTGCGTCCGGTGCCACGGCGACCTGTACCGTCTTGGCGCGATCATGCGCCGATATGCCGGTGGTAATTCCCTCTGCCGCCTCGATCGATATCGTGAAATTCGTCGCGTGTTTCTTGTCGGTGTCGTCGACCATCAGCGGTAAGCGCAATTGTGCGCATCGATCACGGGAAATCGTCAGGCAAATCAGGCCACGACCGTAGCGGGCCATGTAGTTGATATCTTCAGGCCGAACTTTTGCCGCGGCCATCAGCAGGTCGCCTTCGTTTTCGCGATTCTCGTCATCGACCATGATGACCATCTTGCCGTTACGGATATCGGCAATGATGTCTTCAATTTCGCTAAACGCGGCACCCGCAGTTTTCGGATGTATTGTTGTCTTGTTAGGCATAACCATGTGCTCTTAAGGTTTCTTTTGTAATCGCGGACTCGTCACCATCACCGAGCAGCCTTTCGACGTAACGCGCCAGCAAGTCGACCTCGATGTTAACTTCGGTCCCGACCCGATATTCGCCGATAATCGTTACATCTGCCGTATGCGGAATGATATTCACACTAAACGTGTCATTCGATACCTCATTGACGGTAAGACTTACGCCGTCGACGCAAACAGAACCCTTCTTGGCAACATAGCGGCTGTACTCAACCGGAATCCCGACAACGAGTCTAACCGAGCGGGCATCTGTCTCGCGAGTCTTTATATGTCCTACACAATCGACGTGTCCACTGACCAGGTGCCCGCCGAGGCGCTCGCCGAGCCGGACTGATGGCTCCAGGTTCACCTTGCTGCCTTCGACAAGATTGGCCAACGCAGTCACCTTGGTCGTTTCCATAGAGACATCCGCAACAAATCCGTTTTGCAGAAATTCAACAGCCGTAAGACACACGCCATTTATCGAGATGCTTGCGCCAACCGTGAATTCCTCCCAGGGCAAATCCGCGGAGGTAATCGTCAGGCGCAGGTCGCCGCCCTGCGGCTCCATCCGCTCGATATGACCAATGGCTTCAATTATTCCGGTAAACATAACTTTAAGGTTTCGGCCTTGCTGTAATCTTCAAGTCTGCACCAATTTTTCTGACATCGACAATCTCGAGATTCAATCTCTGATCGATGGACTGCCACTGCGGCGTCGTAAACATGCCACGAGCTTCGCTACCCATAATATGGGGGGCCTGATAAATGACAAGCTCATCGACCAGGCCGGACGCGAGCATGCTGCCGGCCAATGTCGGGCCCGCCTCCACCAGTACATCGTTTATCTCCAGATCGGCCAGTTTGCTCAAAACTGCCGCCAGGTCCACTCCCGTGTCCTGACTCGCCACAACCTGTACGGAAGCGCCGGCCGCCTCCAGGGCACTTCGATCATTGTCATGCGCACAAAATACTGTCGTCGCGCCCGGCAAGCTAAGCATTCGCGCTGACGCCGGCATTTTCAAATTGCTGTCGAGCACGACGCGTAGCGGCTGCATGCCATCATTGTCGATGTCATCGCGCCGCACGTTAAGGCTCGGATCATCCGCAAGCACCGTACCAATGCCAACCATCACTGCACCGGAGGCAGCGCGCAGCCGCTGCACATCGTCACGCGCCGCGGTACCCGTAATCCACTGGCTCTCGCCATTTGCCATCGCCGTCCTGCCGTCCAGGCTTGCCGCGATCTTCAGGCGTACCAGCGGGCGGCCATGTTGCATGCGGGACAGGAAGCCTGCATTGAGTGAAGCTGCCTCGTCCTGCAGCAACCCGGTGCGAACGGAAATGCCGGCCGCTTCCAATGCGCTTTGTCCATTGCCCGCTACCTTGGCGTTCGGGTCGACCATCGCGGCGACGACTTGCGCAACATCTGCCGAAATCAAAGCGTCAGCACACGGCGGTGTTTTTCCCTGGTGCGAACAAGGCTCGAGTGTTACGTAAGCTGTCGCACCTTTGGCATTAGCGCCTGCAGCCTGGAGTGCAGCAACTTCCGCATGCGCCTCGCCGGTCTTTCGATGCCAGCCTTCGCCTACGATAAGGCCATCGTTCACTAACACACAGCCGACGCGCGGATTTGGATGTGCCGTATATACGCCACAACGCGCAAGCCGCAATGCCCGCGACATATACTCGCAATCGGCCGCCGTAAAAGAATTCATTATTTTTTCTTGCCGAGTAGCTCAGGCAACAACGACATCTGTTCGCGACTGGCGCTCGCGTCGGATATTTCCTGCAATCGTTTGATCTCTTCCTGAAACTCGGTCACATCCTGAAAGCTTCGATACACGGAGGCGAACCTGACGTACGCAACCTCGTCCAGTTCGCGAAGTTCCTCCATTACCATCTCGCCGACCAGTCGCGACGGTACTTCACGCTCACCCATCGTGCGTAGTTTGTGTACGAGCCGGCCGACTGCCTGTTCAAACTGATCGGAGGGTACCGGGCGTTTTTCCAGGGCCCGAACCATGCTGTTTCTGAGTTTGGCCTCATCGAACGGCTGCCGGCTGCTATCGTTTTTGACCAGCCGTGGCATGACCAGCTCGGCGGTCTCAAAGGTCGTAAAGCGCTCATTGCAGTCCAGGCATTGCCGGCGGCGGCGGATCTGGCGGCCTTCGCCCGCCAGGCGCGAGTCAATTACCTTGGTTTCTTCGGAGCTGCAAAATGGACAGTGCATAAGACCTTACCTGCAGGTCCTTGCCTGCAAACCTCAG
>Ga0255040_10000228_pt1 | contig 13802 bp, 11 predicted proteins | sample BC1_12_2_MG_FD_181711 | JGI IMG/M metagenome (GOLD analysis project Ga0255040, IMG submission 181711) | Seawater microbial communities from Strait of Georgia, British Columbia, Canada - BC1_12_2 | ecosystem: Environmental > Aquatic > Marine > Strait | place: Canada: British Columbia | collected... | reverse complement strand
GAGAGATTCGAACTCCCGACCGCTCGGTTCGTAGCCTCAATGGGCGCCGTAACTTACTGAAAAATAACGCCTGAAAGACGGCGCTCGTTGACTAACTTTCAGTACGTTGCACAACAATGCACAACTGGTGTCGGAAATTTGTCGGAACTCCGGCGATCGATTCAGCAAACTACCCGGCGGAATTCAGAGCAGCAACAACATGCTCCGGATCATTCTTAATCGCAGTCAATAAGGCAGCTGCCGGACGCGTCTCCCACCGTCAACTTCTACTTCGGGGATGGCGACTCCCTACTCGCCAAACAGCCCAAGAACAACGCTGTAAATAAGCGTCGCAAAGATGGCCACGTTTATCAGTGTCAGTATCGCTATTGAAAACCGAGCGGGGCCTTCCGAGACATCGGCGTGCGCGCGAGTAGGTGCATTGTCTCGTGATTTTGGAATGATCATTACCTCATTTCATCGACAAATAAGCGACTCCGGATAGTTGATACGCCCCCCTCCGGCCGGGCCAGGTTCCTGCCGGGCTCGGTCTTACCAGTGTGCCCTTTGCGACTTCTGCCCCACAAAACCACTGACTGGAGAGGTACGAATGGGTTGGCTCGACAGAAGTCGCGACTGGATTGATGGGTAATCGCGGTATCAAGACAGCATTCTTGGACCTAATGTTGACGGTGCCTCACGGCGATTTCTGCAGCCATTTTAGTGCAGGACAATACAAAGGAAAATTCGATTTTTACGAGGGAACGATGCACTTTTTCCTGACGATTGCGGCAATTATTCGCAGCGCCTAAAGATCGGGTTCCCATGCGCGCGTACCGTGGTTCGAAACAGCGGCTGTTCCCACGTGTCGAGATAGACTATTGATCAACGAGCAGCAACGAACGAGCCGCGTCTATCACTGTGGCAACGACGGGATGCAGAATCCTCCGCTCAGCTGAGATGGCGTAGAAACGCTCTTTCACCTCGTCTACCCGGCCAATTTCGGTCACCTGATACTGTCGTTCCACCTCTACTCGAATCGCCGCGGGCGCGACAAATATTCCTGCACTCTCTTGCCCAAATGCCTTCATTAGCGCGCTGTCATCGAACTCGGCAATCATGCGTGGGCGGATACGCTGCTTGTCCAGCCACAAGTCGATAGCTGAGCGCAGCTGGTTGTCACTGCTAGGCAACAGTATCGGTGCACCGTCCAGGCAGTAGGGAAACACACCTTTCAAGTTCCTCTTGATCTTCTTAGTGGCAAAGAAGCTGATCGCGCATTCGCCGAGTTTGTGACTGGAACCGCGCATGCTGATGGTGGCGGGAATTGGCCGATCCGCTAGTAGCAAATCCAGACGATGCACAGCCAACTCGGCCAACAATGTGTCCAGACTCGATTCACGGCAGACCATTCGTACCGGCTCCTCCATTCGCAGCGCGGGTATCAAGAAACGGTGTGCGATAGACTTCGGCACAACATCAACCACCCCAACCTTGAACACATGTGGGCGTCCGACCGGTAGTTGATGGACCGCCTCTTCCAACTCGCCCCCGAGCGAGAAGATCTCCTCCGCATAGCTTAGTACCAGCCGACCGACCTCAGTGACTTCCAGGTTGCGTCCTACCCGTGCGAACAGACTCGTGCCAAGATAGTCTTCCAGTAGTCCCAACTGTCCGCTGATGGTTTGTGGCGTTACGTGCAGCCGTTCGCTGGCACGGGCGATGCCGCCTTCCCGGGCTGTGATACAAAAGTAGTGCAGATGTTTGTAGTTGATCATTGGCTCGCCATTACTTCGTAATTACCGATGAGTATACTCACTATAATCGACTTTTCCTGCTAATCGAACCCGTCTAATATACCTATTCAGGCGTCAGGAAAGACGCCCCGAGCATCCTGCTAACGTGAGCCCCAGCAGTGAAGAGATTTCGTAGTATTTTGCTGATTGTCGACCAAGGCACGGACTACTCGGTGGCATTGAAACGTGCGGTCGCACTGGCGAACAACAACCAGGCGCTTCTTACCGTATGCGCTGTCGTAGATGCGGTTCCCCGCGACTTGCAGATGGCCATCACCGCGGTCACGCCTCTGGAGTTACAGAAAATTGCGATATCCGAGAAACAAGTCTGGCTTGACGAGGTTGTTAAGTCAGGCGCGGTGGCCGGAGTGCCCCTCGAGTCAATAATTCTTGTCGGAAAACCGTTTATTGAGATTATCCGGCAAGTACTGGGAAACGGTCATGATCTGATCATCAAATGTGCGGAAGATTCCGGAGGCTCGGGCCGCATGCTATTTGGCAGTACGGACATGCACCTGATGCGCAAGTGTCCGTGCCCGGTTTGGATTACCAAACCCACAGAACATCACCAGTATCGTCGCATACTTGCGGCCGTCGATCTGGACCCGAAGGAAGCTGTGAAGGATGTTCTCAACCGTCAGATATTGGAAATGTCCACGTCCCTGGCTATAGCGGACTGCAGCGAAGTGCACATCGTGCATGCGTGGAAATTGTATGGCGAGGACATTTTAGAGTCACCACGCTCGGGTATTTTGAATGCAGAACTTGACCTTATGTTGGAAAAGGAAGCAGTCGAGAGAGCGTTCTGGCTCGAAAATCTCGTGAACAACTACGGCGCAAAAGCAGACAAGGACGCTATCGACTACGTGAGTCCCCAGTTACACCTGATCAAAGGCACTGCCAAAGCCGCTATTCCGAAGAAAGCACGGGAATTAGATGTCGACCTCATCGTAATGGGAACCGTCGCACGATCTGGCATTCCCGGATTCTTCATGGGCAATACCGCGGAAAGCATATTGAACCAAATAGATTGTTCGGTGTTGGCAATTAAACCTCCGGGTTTTGAAAGTCCAGTAACCCACTAGCCACAGGAGGGCTAGGAAAACCATTACGGGAGATTCGGCATGAAGGTAATTTTGGTTCCAGTTGCTGACCGGCCCGAGTGCGTTGTCGCGCTGAGCGCCGCATTTGCATTCGGTCACACAGTAGGCGCTAGTGTCATCGGCTGCCACATCCGACCGCACAGTCACTCGCCGGTAGCGCTGCCGCCGAGTCGGAACTTGTCGTGGATATCAAACGAAGAGGTTGAATGGCAGGCCACCTCGAATCCACAAAATGCTGAAAACGCGAGTACTGCGGCGAAAGCCCTTTTTGCGAAGTTGGCCGAGCGCCACGAGTATGACATCTTGCGCCGTCCGCGAGCCAAACCGGGCGCGGTCTGGATGGAAAAGGTCGGCTCACCTCACAAAGTGATCGGCATTCTGGGGCCAGTAACGGACCTACTGGTTGTTTCTCGTCCGTCCGCCAAAGGGGGTGCCCTTGCCCGGATTTTTCTTTCGGCGTGCCTACTGAGGTCCTCGCGCCCGGTGTTGGTACTTCCCCAAACGAAGAGGCGGACGATCGGCAATCGAATCTGCATAGCCTGGAACCAAAGTGTCGATGCAGCACGGGCGGTCGCCGCAGCTATGCCTTTACTAATGCATGCAGAACTTGTCTCCATCGTTACGAGCGGAGCCGAAACACGGGCGGGACCCAAAGCCGGTCAACTGGTGACGTACCTGAAGTACTGGGGTATCCAGTCAGAACGTATTTCAACACAAGGTAAAGATGAGCCCAAAGACATCATCGCTGCATACAAATCGACAGGTTCTGATCTGCTGGTGATGGGTGCCTACAGTCGCAATCGAGTAAGCCAACTGATTTTCGGCGGCGTTACCGAGTACATGCTCAAGCGCACGTCGATTCCCGTTCTGATGTTGCATACGTGAAGGCCGATAAATTACGAGCAATGAGTGTCATATCACAGCGGTTAGGTGGTGGCTGAGCAAGCAAATGGAGACCCGAAACGCCCTTCGATGACGACATTTTCCGACCCTTTCTCTGAAATCGCGGCCGTACTGGCAGTTGCGGCCGCGGGCGGTGCGCTCGCATTCTGGTTACGCCAACCGCTAATTATCGCATTCATCTTCGTCGGTATTTTGCTTGGTCCTGCGGGACTGGACTGGGTACATGCCCTTGATCAGGTAGACCTCTTCGCGAAGCTCGGAATTGGGCTATTGCTATTCGTCGTTGGTCTGAAGCTCGACCTTCACCTGATTCGGTCGGTCGGTCGGGTAGCCATGGTGGCCGGATTGGGCCAGATGCTAATAACAGCAGCAATTGGTTACGCCGTTAGCCTCGCGCTCGGAATGACGCAGATGACTGCCTTTTACGTGACGGCGGCTCTGACATTCTCCAGCACCGTCATCATAGTCAAATTGTTGTCGGATAAACGAGAGATCGATTCACTGCATGGTCGAATAGCCCTGGGTATCCTGATCGTGCAAGACATTGTGGTCGTAATATTGATGATCGGAATAACTGCCTACGGCGGCGAGGTGCAGGGGCCGCACTTAGGTAAGCAGACGTTGGAGGTTATCGGCAAGGGCGTCGGCTTCTTGGCATTTATTGCTCTGGCTACCCGCTTTCTACTCCCATCATTATTGCACTCATTCGCACGCTGGCCTGAACTGTTGACTCTGTTTGCTGTTGCCTGGGCAATCGGACTGGCTTCGCTCGGAGCCGGATTGGGATTTAGTAAGGAAGTCGGTGCCTTCGTTGCCGGTGTGGCACTCGCAGCGACGCCTTACAAAGCGATACTTGCAGCTCGCCTGGTGGGCCTGCGAGATTTCTTGCTCTTGTTCTTCTTCATAGATCTCGGTGTACAGATAGATATGGGGCACCTTGGTGCGGCGCTGGGACCAGCGATCCTGCTTTCAGTAATCGTGTTGGTAGGAAAGCCGATCATGGTTATGGCGCTCGTGCGTGGCATGAGCCATACGAAGCACACCGCAGTAACAACGGGTCTTACCATGGGGCAGATCAGCGAGTTTTCTCTAATCCTCGCGGCCTTAGGCCTCAGCCTGGGCCATATCGACAAGCCAGCCATGGGACTAATCACTTTGATTGGCCTAATTACGTTTGGCCTGTCAACGTACATGATTCTCTATAGTCATTGGCTTTACCGATGGCTTGCCCCAGCGCTTGGATTCCTCAATCCCGGAACGCCCGGCACCGTCGAAAAGCAGGTTGATTCTGCAGGGGCAAGCCCGTCTTCGGTGAATACCATTGTGTTCGGATTGGGCCGGTACGGCAGAAACCTCGTTCAAGAACTACGGCAACGCGGAACGTCGGTGCTCTCTGTGGATTTTGACCCCGAGCGTGTAAAGTTTTGGCGCGAGAGAGGACTAGTGGCCGTCTACGGTGACCTGGAAGATATCGAGCTCGTCCATGACTTACCACTCGCTGATGCACAGTGGGTCGTGAACACGATACCAGGGCGGGATAAGTGTCTGGTGCTGCTGCATGCGTTGGAGCACAGCGAGTTTTGCGGCCGAACGGCATTAACCGCCGACACAATGCAACATCGCGAGTTTCTTTTGGCGGCGGGTGCTGATGTGGTGCTGCTGCCGTTTCGTGACGCAGCGGCAGAAGCCGCCAGCATGTTGACCTCACACAGTGAACCACTCCCGGTACCGGCCATTGACAAAGCGGATAGCCTCGAAACGGTGCAGGACGATGGTTGAACGTAATCGAGCGCAATCCCCTTGGCACACTCAGTCGATTCAGGAGGTCGCTTCCAAACTGGGCGTCGATTGCCAAACCGGTCTGACCATGGCCGAGGCGCGCGCACGTCTCGAACGAGACGGCGCCAATCGACTAGTGTCGAAACCACAGCGTCGCGCGTGGCATCTTTTCATTGATCAGTTCAAGAACCTCTTGATCATCATCTTGCTCGGCGCTGCGGTTTTGGCGTGGGCGATTGGGGACCTGATCGATGCGTTTGTCATCCTGGGAGTCGTGATATTTAACGCTCTGCTCGGGTTTCGGCAGGAGTACCGCGCCGAGCAAGCGGTCGCAGCCTTGAAGCGAATGCTGGCGCAGCATGCCACTGTGCGTCGCGACGGAGTCGCTATTGAAGTCTCGCGTTTTGACTTGGTACAAGGCGATGTGGTGTTGCTGGATGCCGGCAGCAAGGTGCCGGCCGATGGGCGAATCATCGTCGCCCAGGGGCTTGAGATTGACGAATCCACGTTGACGGGCGAATCGGTTCCTGCGGGCAAGACCATTGAAGTACTGGACGACGTATCTACACCGTTGGCCGACCGGGCCAACATGGTGTACATGAATACCATCGTTACCCGCGGACGGGCGGAGCTGACGGTAACGGCGACGGGCATGACTACCGAGATGGGACGCTTGGCAACGATGCTCACTGAGGATGTTGAGCCACCCACACCGCTGCAAGTGCAGCTCGATTCGCTCGGTAAGCGGCTCGCGGTCATTGCGGGTGTTGTCGTGCTGGCCATAATGGCGGCCGGCCTGTGGCGCGGTGAACCTTGGGTTCAAATCGTTCTCACTTCAATCGCGCTGGCTGTTGCGGCCATTCCAGAGGGATTGCCGGCGGTGGTTACGGTCACGCTTGCCGTCGGGATGCATCGAATGGCGCGGCGTGGCGCTATCCTGAAACGCCTCGCAGCTACCGAAACACTGGGCTGCGCAACGGTCATCTGTGCGGATAAGACCGGCACCCTCACAATGAATCAAATGACCGCGCGCTCACTATTTTTTAGAGGGCAGCGATTCAAAGTCAGCGGTAAAGGCTACGGAAAGGCGGGAACGATTGAGGCAGAAGATGGAGACAACCCGAGTCTCGAGCTGCGCGAACTTCTGCTGCCTTTTTGCCTTTGCAACGACGCCAAACTTCGCGACGACTCCGTCATCGGTGATCCGACCGAGGGTGCGCTGCTGGTGCTAGCCGCAAAGTCTGGGCTGTCAATCGACCAAGAGCGGGCCCATTCATCGAGAATCGCTGAAATTCCCTTCGACTCAAAACACAAATTCATGGCGAGCTTCCACCATGACGGTTCGAGAATAAGAATCTATGTTAAAGGCGCGCCCGAAGTCTTGCTCGATCGTTGTAACACACTCCTTACAGCTCAAGGTTCGTCACCGCTGACAAAGGATGAGCGCAGCACGCTTCTGGATCAGGGCGAGATTATGGCCCGTGACAGTCTGAGGGTGCTGGCGGTCGCATCCGCAACGCTACCTGCTGATGTGTTCGATCCGCGAGGCGACTTGCTTGAACACGTCCAAAATCTGACGTTTGTCGGTCTCGCCGGTCTCTTGGACCCTCCGAGGCCGGAAACGCGTGAAGCAATCGCTTTGTGTGCGCAGGCCGGCATTCAGGTAAAGATGATTACGGGAGACCATAAGACGACAGCGAGTGCCGTCGCCGAGATGCTCGGCATTACTGGCGGCGCCGTTACCGGTACCGAGATTGACGCCATGAGCGATGCGGCGCTCTCGGAAAAGATCGAATCAACAGGAGTGTTCGCCCGCGTAGCGCCCGAACACAAGGTGCGTCTGGTAGACGCCCTGCAGCGGTGCGGGCACGTGGTTGCTATGACCGGCGATGGTGTGAACGATGCACCTGCGGTGCAGCACGCACACATGGGTATCGCGATGGGGGCCACCGGAACCGACGTCACCAAAGAAGCGGCTGACATGGTGTTGATGGACGACAACTTCGCCACCATCGTTCGCGCCGTACGCGAAGGACGCACGATTTTTGACAACATTGGCAAGTTCGTGCGCTTTCAGTTGTCGACCAACATCGGCGCGATGCTGACAGTTGGTATTGCACCGATATTGGGAATGCCCTTGCCATTCACAGCGATCCAGATCCTGTGGGTGAACATCATTATGGATGGTCCGCCGGCTATCGCACTCGGTGTGGACCCGACTCGACCCGGGATCATGAACGAACCCCCACGGGGTATAACAGAACAGCTATTGAATTGGCGATTATTAGTTCGACTCGCCGGTCTTGGCACTATTATGACGCTTGGTACTCTGGGCGTCTTGTATTACGCCTTGGGGACAGGTACTGCACTGCATGCGACGACGCTGGCGTTTACGACCTTTGTGCTTTTCCAGGTGTTTAACGTTTTCAATGCACGCTCGGGGTCGGGCTCTGCCTTTACATCGTACTTATTCACCAACCGAAACTTGTGGCTTGCACTGGTCGCTGTCCTCAGCTTACAGGTCGCCGCTGTCCACTGGCCACCAGCACAAACTGTATTTACAACCACGGCGCTGTCCCCTGGGGATTGGTTACTGGCTTCTTCGGTCGCTGCGAGCATCCTGGTGATCGAGGAGATCCGAAAACTGGTCTTCTCATTCCTTGGCTGGCCACTCCGGCGAACGACGCAGAGTCAATGACATGCCGATGCAAATCGTTCCGGATGCTCATGGAGTTGCCGTTTTATTGCTAATCGCGGTAGCGCTTTTTCTTTTCACACGCGATCGTTTGCCACTTGAAACATCAAGCCTCGCCATCCTGATTGCGCTCGTTGTCGGGTTTCAGTTATTCCCTTATGAGAGTTCTGGCGTACCGCTGGGTCCGGCCCAGTTTTTTGCCGGATTCGGCAGCGAGGCACTGTTCGCGATTTGCTCGCTCATAATGCTTGGCAAGGCGCTCGAAACCACAGGTGCTTTGCATCCGCTCGCGACATTCGTGAGCAATACCTGGTCGACCCGACCATTGCTGGCGTTGTTGCTTATGCTCGTCGCAGTGGCAGTGCTAAGTGCCTTCGTCAATGACACACCCGTCGTGGTGCTTATGATTCCGATACTGGTTGGCATTTCATTGCGCGCGAAATCGCCGGTCTCTGGCGTCATGATGCCGATGGGCCTCGCAACGATTATTGGTGGCATGTCGACAACCATCGGCACGTCAACAAATCTGTTGGTAGTCGGCGTTGCCCAGGATCTCGGCCTGGCGAGGATCGGCATGTTCGATTTCGTGCTGCCGGTTCTGCTCGTGGGCGGTATCGGTCTGACATTCGTTTGGCTGATCGCACCAAGACTGCTGCCGACTCGTGAGCTGCCGATGGCTGACACCGCCCCGCGCGTATTCAACGCTCAACTTTTTCTCGGGGAAGATAGCTTTGCGGCGAGCAAGACGCTGTCCGAAGTGCTGGCGAAAACGGCCGGACAGATGCGCGTAGACAGAATTCAGCGCACCGAAACCGTGTTCCTTGCGAAATTACCCTCTATGAAGCTGCAGCCAGGTGACCGATTGTTCGTACGAGATTCACCGGAGAACTTGAAACGTTTCGAGAGCCTGCTCGGCGCGACGCTGTACAATATTTCGGATAGTGCGCACCCGATCGATGAGCATACGCCGCTCAAAGCGGAAGGCCAGCATCTCGCCGAGCTAGTGGTGACCCGGGGATCACCGCTGCATTTGCGCAACCTCGCGGCTGCGCGATTCGGCGCAAGCACTGGCCTGTTGCCGCTGGCAATTCACAGAGCCAGGGCTCCCAGCTCGCAAGTTGCCGGAGACTTGAACAGCATTCGCCTCCGGGTGGGTGATGTGTTGCTTGTCCAGGGTAGCCCCGATGCAATCGATACCTTGAAATCCAGCGGCGATACGCTGGTGCTCGACGGTACGATCGAGCTGCCGCGCGCGCATCGTGCAAAACGGGCACTAGCTGTGATGGCGTTCGTCATCCTGGCCGCAGCATTGGGAATCATGCCGATTTCAATCAGTGCTCTCATCGGTGTCGGCCTAATGCTGGCACTGGGCTGCCTGACCTGGCGCGATGCGGCACATTCTCTGCCCACCCCGGTGATTATGATCATCGTGACCAGCCTTGCGCTCGGCAAAGCGCTTGTTGGAACCGGTATGGCCGAGTATTTGGCAGCAGGCTTCGTCGGCATCGCGTCGGACTTACCAGCACCGGTCATATTGAGTGCCTTTCTCCTGATCATGACTGTGCTGACTAATATTGTGTCGAACAACGCGGCGGCGGTCATCGGCACACCTATCGCAATAGCGACCGCACAGCAACTGGGTGTTGATCCGATGCCGTTCGTGCTGGCGGTTCTGTTCGGTGCGAACATGAGCTTTGCAACACCCTTCGGTTATCAGACTAATCTGCTTATCCTGAGCGCCGGCGGCTACAAGTTTTCGGATTTCATTAGGGTTGGTATTCCACTTGCGATCATCATGTGGATCGGTTTTTCAATCGTGCTACCACTGCTCTATGATATCTAGATGCAGTGATCTGTCTTGGAGGGGTTCATGACGATTTTCATCGCCGCAGTATCCGTGGCGCTCATCGTGTCATTTTTGTGTTCGATATTTGAGTCAGTTCTACTGTCTGTGAATCACGCACAGGTCGAGTCGCTCGCCCGACAGGGAAAACGATCCGGACGACTTTTGAAAAAATTCAAAGGTCGGATCGAAATGCCAATCGCCGCCATTCTTATCGCCAACACCATCGCCCATACGATGGGCACCACGGTGGCCGGCGCGACCTATAAGGATGCTTTCAGTGCAGAGACACTGTGGGTTTTCACGATCGTTTTTACGACGGCCATCCTGATATTCACAGAAATAATACCGAAGACCCTCGGAGTCACCCATGTGAGACGACTAGCCACACCGGTTGCCTACGGCATACACGCGCTGTCCGTCGCATTGCGCCCTCTTGTATTCTTGAGCGGGGCCGTCTCCCGAATGCTGCCCGGGGGGAAGGACGTACCGGTAACCTCCGTTGACGAAATTCGACTGCTCGCCGCGCTTGGCCGTACCGCGGGAGTGGTCGGCGCGCAGACTGAGCGAATCATCGTCGGTGCATCAAGACTGGGCAAGCTGAGTGCGTCGGATGTGATGCTACCCCGGAAACAGGTCGTCTATCTTTCGGCAACGAGCAGCAGGCAGCAGGTGCTGAAGATAATGAAACAATCTGGGTACAGCCGTTTTCCTTTCTTTACAACGGGTCAGTTGGACCAGGTCTCCGGCGTTGTAATGGCGAAGGAACTTCTCTTGCAGTTACAGGATGGATCCGATGAGACGATTGATTGGTCGCATCTGGTCCATGAGCCAATCGTCGTACCAGAAACTGCACGCCTCGATTCGCTGCTGCGGATTTTCAAGGAGGCCCGCCGCCACATGGCAATCGTCGTCGACGAATACGGGGACGTTCAAGGCATTGTCACTCTCGAAGACGTGCTGGAGGAAATCGTCGGTGACATTATTGATGAAAGTGATCGGCCGATAGAGGATCTATGGCCTCAGGATGACGGTTCAATGCATGCATTGGGAACGATTGAGCTTCGCAAACTTTGCCAGCAGTTGAATACCAAGTTGCCGGCCAACACAGAGGCCAGTAGGCTCTCAGGACTGGTAATGGAGTTGCTCGGACAAGTTCCGGTAAAGGGGGACACGGTTGAATGGAATGACTGCTGGCTTGAGGTGCTTTCGGCGAGCCAATGGAGCGCAGAGTTGGTCTCGATAAGAAAGAAAACCTAACCGTTCGGGCCAACGCCGACGCGAGCGCCCGAAAACTGCCGGGACAAGCGCGGACCCGTTATGTCTGGTTGGGAACTCGAGTCCACGGGTGTCTCCTGTAGTCCCGATAATGACAATTACTAATAGACGCAATGTGATTCAAGATTATGTGTGACAGACCGCACTTGGCTCGTCACCGAGTCGTTTTGTAAGTATCTAAGTGCGTTGACCAATGCGCTGCGTGTGATTTGCGGGACAAGGTCCTGCAGCAATCAGTTTCGAATCAAGAATTGAATGCCTTGCCACCACGATCGCCCACAAAATGATACTTAACCCGTTGAATTCGTTGTGTGGACCTGTGCCTTGATTGAGAAAGGCTCCGCAAGTCTAGTAATTCAATCGCCGCCTGATAAATCGAAATTCATCCGGTTTTGGTCGAACCTGGAACAAGCTCGGCCTTGTTCCGCTCTGAGCTAAGATTTCCTGAATTGCATCAATGTTCTTCTCGTCCACATAACAGCCCAGCGTAATGGACGTAAGCGTCTCAGGAATAAAATCTACGAAACCGTTCCTCAAACTAATAAACTCTTCAGTCATTCCTTCTTTCGCAATTACTCGAAACTCCTCCTCATAGCTCCAGTGCTTACCTTTTACGAGCAGGGTATCGTGCAATAGCTTCATTTCGTCCTCTGAGCTGAAATCGATCATGGGATAGGACTCCAAGTAGCTGACTCTTAGTGCGCCGCAGAAAAGTTCACTGTGAGTATCGAATCCTAGGCATATTCCTGAATGAGATCGGGAATAGTGTGCCCACATCAAGAAGTTGTCCGGCCTTGTGGCCATGCAGTAAACCCGGTAGTCCTTGAATATTGCTTCGTGCATTGCCGCTGATAGCTCGTCGATACACGTCTCCATAAGCTCGCGATCTGAGTTCAGCGCCTTCCGTCGCTCCAGTAGTTCGGCTTCATCAATACCAAAATGTCGACGCTGTAGATCAATGGCATAGTCGACGTATCGTTTGTACACAGATGGATCATCAAGTATTGATTTGGAAAACGTAGGTTTGCAGTCCCACGGATCATTAAACTTTTGCGGGTCCGAGAACTTCACACGATTACGTAGCAAAACATCCTCGAGATAATTGAGGCGCAGTGGCTGATAATGGTATAGGCGCTTTTTTCCCGCCAGGACGGCCGTTTGAATTACTTCTTCTTCCACTGGGTCTGATCCTGCAACTGCGATGCTAATGATTCACGCGCAAAAAAACGTCAAGATACCTACGAATCATGCGGTGCTCGATGGCAATATCCTAGTCGAGTGGAGGATTCGTAAGTCCCCCACAATTCTTTAACGATTGTCGCATATCTACCTGAATTCGAAGTCATGGTCACTGTCTGAGTACGGCAGTACTCGTATGTCAGCTTTGTCACTTTTCGCCTGCCGGACTTCTATCACCCACCCGGCCGGCAACTCCAGCCCGAAAGCGGGCATAAGTAAAACAACTCCTAATGGGTACCTGTGGAAGATCGCTTGGCAACTATTCTGGTCGCCGATAGCATCACCGCAAGCGTCCACTAGAATACTGCGGGATATTTGTGTGGTTGGTCTGAAGAGCCAAAAGGACCGACCACCATTTCTCGACGTTCCGTCCATTTATGTGAATGGCAAACCGTATTCGCGTGTGCCAAAGATTGGCGACGCTGCGTCGGGAGTGTCAAGAATGCGCGTCCGAGCGGCAACTGCGCTTGACTGACTCGATGTCGTCTCTTCTTGACTTGGTCATTCAGATCAGACTCTGTGTCAACTTAAGCTGACACAGAGTCAGTCCATGACCCTTGACGCGAGGTCGTACGCCGACCCCAAATCCACCGGGAGGTGCAATCCATCGTGGGCTTGTCAAACAGTATTCGAGAACACCGACTCAACCACGGTGAAATGACGCAGAAGGAGCTGGCTGAGCAAGTCGGCGTGAGCCGTCAGACGATGAACGCGATCGAGAACAACAAGCATGCGCCTGGTATCGACGTGGCGATCCGGATTGCCGACGTGTTTCGAGAGGCAGTCGATACCATCTTTGAGTACGAATACGATGGCAGGCCTGAATTCCTGGTGGTTTGTGTGTCCTTTGCAGGTGATCCTGAGCAGATAGAGGCAGACTGCAATGATTAGGCCGCGTCACTACTAGCAGCGAAGCGGCTGTAGTGACGCGGTACTCTGAACCAGCAAACACGTGCATTCTGGCGGGATTCTGCAAGTTCTCGATGAGTGACGCGGACTCAAATGCGTGCTCTTTCCTTGATGCGAACGAATCTCCCTGCACACGATCGGACGCCTGTGGATTGGTGCGAATATCGCCCCAAAAAACCTGCAGGGCTTATCTATAGACAAATCTCACGATTTGTACTAGCTTAATTTGCATGATACGCAGCCGCTGCGTCAAAGCGGTACCTAGCAGGGGTATATCT
>Ga0255040_10000227_pt1 | contig 13808 bp, 8 predicted proteins | sample BC1_12_2_MG_FD_181711 | JGI IMG/M metagenome (GOLD analysis project Ga0255040, IMG submission 181711) | Seawater microbial communities from Strait of Georgia, British Columbia, Canada - BC1_12_2 | ecosystem: Environmental > Aquatic > Marine > Strait | place: Canada: British Columbia | collected... | reverse complement strand
CTCGCCACGCCAAAAATACGACGCTTCGCCGTGGCCGGCGTGCTGCTGTTCTCGCTTTTGATCTTCGCGGTCAGCGCCCTCGGCCTGGGGCAGATCCGCAACCAGTTTTCCATGCAGGCAGTGGAGTCGGCCGATATCACAACACGCACGACCCAGACCGCTCTCAGGAACTGGTTCAGCGCCTGGGAATCCCGGTTGCACGAATTCTCGACAGATCCCACGCTGAACTCTCAGATCACGGAACTGCTGTCGATGCCGGGCGACAGGGAAGCGCTGCTTGCCAGCGACGCATTGGCTCGCCTGCGGGAGGCTTACGCCGAATTCAGCGATGCGAACGACAGCCTCGGGTTTTTCGTCATCGGTGAGGATCGCGTCAGCGTTGGGTCCATGCGGGACAGCAACGTCGGCACGATCAACCTGATCGCCGAACAATCCCCTGAACTGCTGGATCGCGCATTCGCCGGCGAAACCGTGCTGGTGCCGCCGATCGTCTCGGACGTGTCGCTCACGACGAGCTCCGTGCCTGATGCAACCGAATTCATCGTCGGTCCCCATTACAACGCCGCAGGTCAGGTCGAAGCCGTCATCTCGTTGCGGATCGATCCGGGCGCAGAATTCAGCTTCATCGCGCAGACCGGTCGCGTTGGATCTACCGGTGAAACCTACCTGATCAACAAAAGCGGTCGTCTGATCTCCCAATCGCGCTTTGACGATCAGTTGCGGGACATCGGCCTGCTGGATCCTAATCAAACCAGCCAGCTTCGCGTCGAACTGCGCGACCCCGGTGTCAACCTCGTCAAGGGAGCGAGCTCACCGCTCCCACGCGCAGAGCAACCGCTGATCCGATCGGCAGCGTCGGTTGTGGCAGGCAATGTGGGAGCGGACGCGAAAGGGTATCGCGACTACCGGGGCGTCATAGTCTTGGGCGCCTGGCGGTGGGACGATACGCTTGGGCTCGGTATCATCACGGAAATCGATGTCGATGAGGTGTTGAGCGGCTTCATTGCGTTTCGCAACGTCTTCCTCATCGTGCTCCTGTCCGTCATCGGCTTGTGTGTTGGACTTGCGGGCGCCGTCCTCTGGTTCAGTCGCGCCATCAACCGGCAGTACAAAAAGGCGGGTGAGCAGCTGGAACTGATCGGCCAGGTTACCTCCAGCCTGACCGAATCCACGAACATGAAGCAGGTGCTGACGCCTGTGCTGAATGCGACCGTTGAGTACTTTCAGGCGCGGAGTGCCGCCGTGGCACTGTTTAGCGACGACCGCGAGGAAGTCGAGATAATCGCGGAAGACCAGCGATCCGACGTGCCCTCGCTGCTTGGCGTTCGTTATCCCAGTTCGATCAGTATCGTGCGCCTCGTGGTGGAAACGGTGCAAACCATCAACGTCGCCGCCATCCGCGAGGACCCGAGATTTGCGGACATGCACACGTTCTTTGTCGAGCGCGACACGGAGGCCGTCCTGCTGATGCCCCTGCTGTCGCAGAGTGGTCTGATTGGCTACTTCGTGATCGGTTCCGACACTCCGGGCCGGGCGTTTACCGATGGCGAGGCAATGCTCGGCGATAACCTGGCACGGCAGATCGCCAAGTTCATGGACACGCTCGACCTCATCGAGAAGAACAAGGCGGCACGGAGAAAAGCTGAGGAGGCAAACCGCGCCAAGTCCGACTTCGTGGCCAACATGAGCCACGAGATTCGGACGCCAATGAACGCCATCATCGGCATGTCCCACCTCGCGCTGCAGACGGATCTTGATAGGCGTCAACGGGGTTATGTCGACAAGGTGCATCGTTCGGCTCAGGCGCTGCTGGGCATCATTAACGACATTCTGGACTTCTCCAGGATCGAAGCGGGCAAACTCACCATTGAGGAGGTCCCGTTTTTCCTGGACGACATCTTCGACAATCTCGGCAGCCAGATCGGGTTACTAGCCGAGGACAAAGGCCTTGAGCTGCTGTTCGATGTACCTCCCGCGGTGCCGCGTTCACTCATCGGTGACCCCTTGCGTCTCGGACAGGTGCTTCTGAATCTCAGCAACAACGCCGTCAAGTTCACGGAGAATGGCGAGGTGGTCGTCACGGTGGGCGTCGAAGCGGAGGACGCGACGTCGGTCACGCTGCATTTTTCTGTCCGCGATACCGGGATCGGCATGACCGAAGCGCAGCAGGAGCGGCTGTTCCAATCCTTCAGCCAGGCGGACAGCTCCACGACCCGTCGCTATGGTGGTAGCGGTCTTGGCCTGGCCATCTCGAGCCAGCTGTGCGAATTGATGGACGGTGAGATCTGGGTCGAAAGCCGAGCCGGCGCCGGCAGCACGTTCCATTTCACAGTGAGCCTTCGTCTCGGTGAAGAAACCCTGGCATTGGACGAACCGGCAGCCGATCTCGCCGGTGCGGCAGCCCTGGTCGTCGACGACAACGCGACCGTGCGGGACCTGATGTCGGTCCAGTTGCGACATTTCGGTCTCAACGTCGATTGCGTGGATTCCGGGAGAGCGGCCATTGATGCCGTCGAATCCGGCAGCTACCGACTCGTCCTCATGGACTGGAAGATGCCGGGAATCGACGGGGTTTCTGCCGCCAGGCAGATCCTGATGGAAGCATCCAGCCGCGAAGCCGACCCGCCGGAAATCGTGATGATCACTGCACACGGGCGTGAAGACCTGCAGGCGTTGACCGACGATATGGGCGTCGCCCGCGTGCTCGCGAAACCGGTGACGGCATCCAGCCTTTATGACGCTGTGGTCAGCGCGACGGGGCATGCGGCGCAGGTAACGGCACGCTCGTCGCGCCGCAACCGGGAGGCCGAGGAAGCGGCCGCGCGGTTGCGAGGCGCCCATGTCCTGGTGGTCGAAGACAACGAGATCAATCAGGAACTCACCACGGAACTGTTGAGCAGCCAGGGTATGAGTTGGGAGATTGCGGCCAATGGCCAGGAGGCCGTGGAGAAAGTCCGGACCGGGAACTACGACCTCGTGCTCATGGACTGCCAGATGCCGGTGATGGATGGCTACGAGGCCACGCGGAAGATCCGCGAGGACGAACGTTTTGCGGCGCTTCCCATCATCGCCTTGACCGCCAACGCCATGGCGGGCGATCGTCAACTGACCCTGCAATCGGGGATGAACGATCATATCGCCAAGCCCGTCGACATTGTGGAGATGCTCGTCACCATGGCTCGCTGGGTCGAAATAGAGGGTGATCGCACGATCGGAGCGACAACCGAGTCGGCGCAGGTGATCGAATCGCTTGATATCGAGATACCGGGTATCGATACGACGGACGGCCTCGCCCGCGCGCTGGGCGATGCCTCACTATACCGTCGCCTCCTGGCGCGCTATGAGGAACAGTTGACGGATTTCGACGCAGCGTTTCGATCGTCTATCGATAGCGGCGATACAAAAGAAGCACGACGCGTGGTGCATACCCTTAACGGCGTGTCGGGATCCCTGGGCGCACAGGCCGTTCACGAAGCCGCGATGTCGGTGGAAAACGCGGTGGTCGCTGAATCCTACGACCACGAACAGCTGGCGCCTCTGACCCGGGAGATCAGCCAGGTATTGCCGGGATTGTCGTCATACCTGGCGGAGCAGACCGACGAAGACGTGGAAGAAACCTCAGGCGAGGCGCTGGACGACGTGATCCGACAACTTACCGATTACCTCGAAGCATCCAGCGCCGATGCGGCCGAGCATTTCGAGCAACACGAGGGCTTGCTGAAGCGTAGCCTCAACAGCATGGTGTTTGCCCGACTCCAGCAGGCGATCCAGGCTTACGACTTCGATACCGCGATAGAGTTACTAAAAGGAGACGACTAATGAATAGCGACAAGCCCGTACTGCTGGTCGTGGATGACACGCCGACGAGCGTGGATCTCCTCCAGGCGATACTGCGGGATGACTTCCAGATAAAGGTGGCGACTAACGGCGATCGAGCGGTCGCCGTCGCGCAGAAGGAGCCGCGCCCGGCCATCATCCTGCTCGATGTCATGATGCCGGGGGTGGACGGCTACGAGGCCTGTCGTCGGCTCAAGGAAAATCCGGACACGGCACTGATTCCGGTGATTTTCATCACCGCGAAATCCGAGGTGGAGGACGAACAGAAGGGCCTGTCGCTGGGTGCCGTGGACTACATCACCAAACCGTTCAACCCGGAACTCGTGAAGGCCAGAGTCGAAGCCCAGTTCTCGCACTACCAGGAGACCCTTGCGCTGGCGGAACAGGTTGAGGATCTTCACGCCCGACTGGCCCGGGCTTTCACCGAATTCACTACCGAACGCCTGGCTGCGATTATCGGCGCGGGTGAGGGAGACAGCGTTGAGTTCAAGTCGACGATGCGCTGGAACCTGCACGCCGATCGCAGTGACAAAAAGATCGAGAACGGCTGCCTCAAGACCGTGGCGGGTTATTTAAACGCCGACGGCGGCGTGTTACTGGTCGGTGTTGCCGATGACGGGGAGGTCATCGGCCTAGGCAAGGACCACTTCCAGACCGAGGACAAGATGCTGCTCCACTGGGTGAACCTCATCAAGGCCCACCTTGGCGCGGAGTTTCTGCGGTGCATCCGTTCAATGGTCCACGATTTGGGCGGACAGCGGGTTCTGGTCGTGGAGTGCCTGCCGGGAACCTCACCAGTGTTCTTAAACCGCGACAACCAGGAGTCGTTTTTTGTGCGAATGTCCAATACGACGCAAGATCTGAAGCCCAGCGAAGTGCTCGCCTACGTGGACGAGCATTTTCGCTAGGACTGTTCTGACCCCGTCTTTTTAGCCGGAGATATGCAATCGCGTGTTGCCATCTTTGCCCAGCAGTCAACGCGCTTGCCAGCGGGTCGGAAGACGTGATCAAGCGCATCAAAATGAGGTGTTAATATCCGTTAACGCCCATAGCTCAAAAATTGTGGCCGTCGTAGGCCACCACAACTGCGCTGCACATCCGGCTTCCGAGGCACAGCACAAACAGGATATTGTGGAAGCTATGGCTACCGTAAGGTCGTGGAATTTGCCTGTACAGGTTGTCGGTCTGTGGGTAAATTCAGAGTGGCGGGTCGAGGTCGTTTGCTCTGCTGCTTAGATGCTCGCCAGGGTTTGAGCACTGGAATCTAATAAGGACATCACTATGTGGAACAGATCGTATTTATTGCTTGCCGGATTGTTTTTGCCGTGTACCTTCGTGGTCGCTCAATCGCAACCGGATCCCGTTCATATTTATCGCCAGGCCACTGCCCGAGTGATCGCAGCAACGGCCATGAGTTTTCATGTCGAGAAGCGATTTGACGTTGTGCTGCTCGACGGTGCGAAAGTCGAGTACAGCGGTGCGCTTGATGCATTTGCTAATTCTACCGGTGGTTTTTTCCTGGACTATGGAGACGATCTCAGCAGCCGGCAGGCTTGGTATGACGGCAAAGAAATGACCTTGTTGGACTCGATCAATAACCTGTATGCAATGACCCCTGCGTCCGGGTCCAACGCCGAGGCACTGATGCAGGTCAGGGAGGAGCACGGCCTGGAGATGCCGCTGGCGCCATTTCTCAAGAGAGAACTGCCCGACAACATGGACGCCCTCGGTGAAGCCAGCTACCTGGGAATCCATGACGCCGAGGGTGAGGCCTGTCACCACCTGCTTTTTCGCGGAGAAAGCAAAGACCTGCAGGTATGGATTTCGATCGGTGAACAAGCCTTGCTGCGCAAACTGGTGGTCACTTTCTGGGACATCGAGGGGGCGCCGCAACAGGCATTGACCTTCAGCGAATGGAACCTGGATGCGGAGATCGCTGCCGATATGTTCGAGGCGGAGATTCCGGAAGATGCTTTGCTCATCGATTTTCTTTCCGTGGGAGGTGAGAAATGAAACGCTTATCATCAAAATCATGGCCAGTGAGCTGTACCGCCGTGTTGGCAGTAACCATCTTGTTTATCGTCACAGTGGCACCCGCGGACGCGCAACGACGTGGCGGTGCTGGTGCCAAGGCAGGCTCGGTACAGGGGCGATATGGAGGCTCGTCCGCGGGGCGTTCTCGTCAATCCGCCGCTTCTCGAAGTCAATCGAGTAATCGTTTCTCCACTGGCGGTTTTTCCTCCACCGGCCAAATGGACAGAACCCAAGGCAGTTACCAGGGAAGCCGTCCAAGCTATAGCGGCCAGTCATCTCGAGCCAACACTCAATCTGCCCGTGAACCCACCCGACAATCCGGCAGCCAAACGACCGATCGCAGCAATCTGCAAGGCGAAAGTGCAGGCACGCGCCAGGGCGAACAATCTGATCGAAGCGGCGACCGGCAGGATAACGCCGGTTCACGCCAGGGCGACGGGACAGACACCCGCGATGACCGGTCAGGGGACCGGAGCGACACCCGCGATGACCGCCCGGAAGAGAGAACAGACCGCCAGGAGAACCGCCAGGACGGTAGTACGGACCGTACCGAAGCACGCCAGGACGGAATGAGCGACAGGGTTGAGTCCCGCGAGGATTTTTACGACGATTACTGGGGCGGCTATCATCATGGTTATCACAATAATTACTGGCATGATAATGATGCGTGGTTCGCCCTGGCAGCCGGCATGGTCATTGGCGCTGCTATCGCCACCCCACCTCCGCGCTACGAAACCGTTTACGTTGGCACGACTTCGTATTATTACGCCAATGGCTACTACTACCAGCCGGTGCCGGCTGGTGGTTATGTCGTGGCAGCACCACCGGTAGGCGTTGTCGTGCAACAACCTCCAGCCCAGGTCGTAAATGTTACCGTCAACGACAATGACTACGGTTATTCCAACGGCGCGTACTACGAGATCCAGGAACCCGAAGAGGAAGGTGGTGATCCCAGTTTCAAGACCGTCGAAGCGCCGGTTGGCGCCAAGGTGGATTACGTTCCTGATGGTGCCGCATCAGAAACCATCGATGGAGTAACTTATTTCGTCTACAGCGACGTTTACTACCGACCGTTCTACAGTGGTTCGGAGGTGGTTTATGTCGTTGCCGAGAAGCCCGAAGAGCAGGGCTAACGCTAGATTGAAGGATGAGAAAATCTATCGCGTGGTTGATGTGCGGCGCACACAAAACGGTCGCTGCATACTGGTGTCTGGGTCGAACGACATCCTCGGGGTACCGCCAGGTTAAATGGCCGATTTTGATAAACTCGGCTCATGAGTACATACAAACGCCACCGATTCCCTTACATTCGTGCGCGATGCCTACGCCGTCCCATAAGGGAGAGGCGGCGTTAATAATTGTGAGAATAATGATAAAAAATAGCCAGGAAGGGCAGGGATGACCACGACCTTCGTCATTCTGGGGATCACAATAGTGCTGTTTGTGTGGGGCCGGTGGTCGGCGGACGGGATCGCATTATTCTCGCTACTCGCGCTCGCACTGTCCGGCGTGATCGACACGCGCGAGGCGCTCACCGGGTTCGGCAACCCGACCGTCCTGATGATCGCGGCGTTGTTCGTCGTAGGCGAAGGTCTGTCGCAGACCGGTGTGACGGGCTGGGGGGGCAAGAAGCTCCTCGAGGCGGCACGCGGCTCCAAGATCCGTCTGCTCGTCGTCGTCATGGTCGGCACCGCAATTCTGTCCGCGTTCATCAGCAACACCGGCACGGTTGCGACGCTGTTGCCGGCCGTCGTCGCGGCGGCCTGGGCAGTCGGAAGCGTCCCCTCCAAGTTCCTCATGCCGCTCGCGTTTGCTGCGAACACCGGCGGTCTCCTTACGCTGACCGGCACACCGCCCAACATTGTCGTCGCACAGACACTTGAACAGGCAGGGCTTCGTCCTTTCGGTTTCTTCGAGTACGGCCTGATCGGCGTGCCGCTGCTGGTCACAGCTATCGTCTACATGGCGCTTGTCGGCCGCAGGATCCTGCCGTCCCGGTCTGCGGATCAGCGGCCGGTCGAGGTCGCCGCCGACCTGGCAGACCTCGGCGCCGCGTACTCACTCACTGAGAACCAATTCCGCCTGCGCATTCGGTCCAACTCGAGCCTCATCGGGAAGAGGGTGACGGAGGCTGCGCTAGGCCCGAACTACGGCGCGCCCGTGCTGTGGATCGAGGGGCGCGAGACATCGCCGGACGTCATCCTGCGCCACAACGACATCCTCGTCGTGCGTGCGCCGTCCGAGACGATCGACCGGCTTTTGCACGAACTTGGCCTCGGCCTGGAGCCGCCAAACGATGAGCCGAGGGAGATTGTATCGAAGGCACTCGGGTTGGCTGAGGTCATCCTGACGCCGCGGTCAGAGTATCTCGGAATGCCGATGGCGGTGGGGCAGATTTCCGAGCGCTTCCAGGTCCAGGTGCTGGCGGCGCGCCGTCGGGGCAAACCGGTCGTCGATAGTAAGGCGATGACTTTGGAGTTTGGCGACTCCCTGCTCGTGCGCGGGACTTGGGAGGCGATCGGCGAGTTGCAGAGCGAGCGGCGCAATTTCGTGGTCGTCGGCACGCCCGAGGCGATGGCTAACGAGTTTGCTGGCTTGCGTCCGCGAGCCGGCGTGGCCGTGGCCGCGCTCGTCGGCATGGTCGTGCTGATGGTGAGCGGGGTCGTGCCGACTGTGATCGCGACGCTGATCGCGGCGGCAGCTGTGGTTCTGGGCGGTTGTCTGTCGGCGCGCGAAGCCTATCGCTCGATCAGCTGGTCCAGTGTCGTCCTGATTGCCGCGATGATTCCGATGGGCGTGGCGCTGGAGAAGACCGGGGGCGCAAGCCTCGTTGCGGAGGGCCTCGTCAACACGTTAGGAGACTTGTCGCCGGTGGCGCTCATGGCCGGCATCTTCCTGCTTACGACTGGCTTCAGCCAGGTGATCAATAACACGGCCACGGCCGTGCTGGTCGCGCCGATTGTTATCCAGGCTGCGATCAACCTGGGAGTATCGCCACACCCGCTCCTGATGATCGTTGCGGTCAGCGCATCCACAGCATTCCTGACGCCGATCGGAACGACCACCAATATCCTCATCTACTCGCCCGGCGGCTACCGCTTCACCGATTACGTCAAGGTGGGACTGCCGCTAATGCTGCTCTTTCTCGCAGTGAGCCTCGTGCTCGTGCCCTTAATCTGGCCTCTTTGACTGATCATGAACCTGGACGTCGTCTTCAACATCGTGATTGTGGTATTTACCGTATCCAACCTTGCGGCCATGGGCCTCGAACTGAATTTGCGCGACGCGCTGAAAACCCTGCGGAGCGCCCATGCCGTCGGCCTGATCCTGTTCTGGGGCTGGGTAGTCGGACCCGCGTTGGCGTGGCTCATAATCAGGTTTGTTCCGCTGTTAGAAGCGCACGCGGCCGGATTGCTGCTGATCAGCCTGGCACCGACCGCGCCGTTCTTCCCGCTGGTGGTACGCAAGGCCGGCGGCGACATGTCCTTCGCTGGCGCGTTCATGCTGCTGACTACACTCGGCACCGTTTTGTTCCTGCCGTTGATGGCGCCGCGGTTGATCGCGGGACTGACGGTGGACTCCTGGTCGCTGGCGAAACCGCTGCTGCTGATGGTGCTATTGCCAATGCTGATCGGCGGCGCAATCAGGGTGTTCGCCCTGAATGCAGCGGAAAAACTAATACCAGTGGTGAAGAAGATCGGCGGGGTTTTCCTGGTGCTCGTTCTGGTGTTTACCCTGGTGCTTTACGGGCGCGACATGCTCGGCACGGTGGGCAGTTTCGCGCCCGGAGCCCAGATCCTGTTTTTGGTCGCGATCACGGTGATTTCGTACAATATCCATTTTGGCCTGAAGCAGCAGCAACGCAGCAGCATGGCACTTGGGATGTGCACGCGCAATATCGCCGCGGTGTTCGCTGCATACGTCGGCATTACGAATCCGCCCCCGGGCATGTTCGTGATGGTGATTCTGGTCGTTCCGCTCGCGGCAATCGTTGCGTTTGCGGCGGCACGTGTTTTTGCCCGGCAGGTCTATTCCGGGCAGCGGTGGCCGGAATGACCTGCCGGGCATCTTCTCCGTCAGAACGGTACCGGAGTCAGCGAGAAAACACTCAAGCGTATGGGCGACGAGGACTACGAGAAAGTCTACATTTTTCCCAACTCACATGCCGGCTACTACCCTGGCGGGATTGATTCAGATGGGCGCGACCTTTCCAGAATGGTTTTGACGTGAAAAACATTTCCGGAGGCGCGTTGTCCAGGACCTATGCTACGTTCTTTTTACGAGAGGAAGCCTCATGCGTGACGTAAGCGCTTATTAATGATACCAAAGCGTTCCAACGCACTGTAACAAGGGAGAAGAAAAATGCTCGCTGAAAGCCATATCTATTTTCATCAAGCTGCAGACGTTCTCGGATTGCCCGATAAGGTACGGACGATTCTGTTGACGCCGCACCGCACCGTTAAGGTGGGGATCGCCATCGAGGGGGAAGACGGCGAATTGCAGTCCTACGAGGGTTACCGTGTGCAGCACAATTTCGCCCGTGGGCCGATGAAGGGTGGGCTACGGTATCACCCGGCGATGGACGAAGACCATGCCGCGGCGCTGGCCAACCTGATGACCTGGAAAACCGCGGTGGTGGATGTGCCTTTCGGTGGCGCCAAGGGCGGCATCAACTGCGATCCTCATGCTCTGTCCGAACGGGACCTGTTCCAGATCACGGTCCGCTTCGTCGAGCAGATGAAAGAAGTCATCGGTCCGACCACCGACATCCCGGCTCCCGACGTCAACACCAATGCCAAGGTCATGGGCTGGATCATGCACGAGTATTCCAAGTACGCGGGCTTTTCGCCCGGCGTCGTGACCGGCAAACCACTGGATCTGTTCGGTTCGGAAGGTCGCGAGGCGGCAACCGGCCGTGGTGTCATGGACGTTCTGGCCGAAGCCCTGAGCGAACAGGACAAGAGTTTCGAGGACGTTACAGTCGCTGTGCAGGGATTCGGTAACGTCGGCAGCAATGCTGCCCGCTTGATCGCGGAGCGGGGCGCAAAAATCGTTGCGATAGCTGATCACACCGGTGGCGTGTGCAACCAGAAGGGCCTCGATATTCCGGCCCTGGTCACCTGGGTCGCTGAACAAGGTGGCGTCAAGGGTTTCCCCTCGGCCGAGGCATTCGACAATTCCGAAATCATTACCTGGGACGCAGACGTTCTGGTGCCAGCGGCCCTGGAAGACGCCATTCACAAGGGCAATGCCGCCGACGTCAAGGCGCGCATCATTGTTGAAGGCGCGAATGGGCCGACAACGCCCGAAGCCAATGAGATTCTCAACGACATCGGCGTCCTGATCATTCCGGACATTCTCGCCAACGCCGGTGGCGTCACCGTGAGCTATTTCGAGTGGGCGCAGAACATCCAACAGTTCAGGTGGGATGAAGAACGGGTCAACGAGGAACTGGACAAGAAGATGAGCAGAGCCTATCGCTCGGTAAGGGAGGTCGCGAGCAAGCATGATATCGACATGCGAACGGCTGCTTTCGTGTTGGCCATACGGCGTGTAGGGAAGGCCGCACTGGCGCGAGTACACATCAAAACGAAACCCGCATTCTGAGCCGGTGAATTGAATCCAGAGCAGGTCGCGCCTGTGGTAGCCGTTGTCTTCAGCATTGGGGGCCACATACGGTATTCCCGTATTGATTCGGGTGCACAACCGTCTAATAGTCATCAGGTTGGTTCCGGTCTTCAGCTGGGCGTAAGTGAGCAGACGAGCCAGGCTCCATTGATATCCATAATCGGAGAACCGGGATCGCCCAGAACGACCTGCTCATATTGGAGGTCAACATGAACACGAATCGACCGGAAACGAAGATTTGGCCCCGACGCAGTGTGTTGGCGGCATCGGCGGCTCTGCTCACGGGCGGAGTTGCCGGAAGCGTCGCGACCAGCGTTGGTCAGGCGGCGAATCCTGAACTGTCCTCCGAGGCGATACCACTTCCATGGCCATGGACGACCCTCGATCCGCTGGAAGCTGGGCGGCGCGCGTATGGTTTTTACAAGGATCGGACGAAGGGCCGCGGTGGCTGCGGCACGGCGTCTTTTCTGAGCTTGGTTAGTTTACTGAAGGAGGAGGTTGGACACCCGTGGACAACGCTGCCCGATATGATGATGGCTCATGCTGCGTCAGGCTTTGGTGGTCACGGCACGCTGTGCGGTGCACTGGCCGGCGCCTCCACGGTTATCAACATGGTTACCTTCGGCGAGGAGCGCGACCACATTCTGCAGAACAACCAAATCGTCGACCGGCTGTTCTGGTGGTACGCTGAACAGGAATTTCCACCTAAACGATTCGACGATATTTCACCTATTCCCGATCAGATACAGGTCAAGGCGATGTCGCCGCTTTGTCATACGTCTGTGTCGAAATGGGTACATGAGGCGGGCGTGGAAATTAAAACTGAAGACAAGATTGAACGTTGCGCAAAAGTGGCAGGTGAAGTGGCCTATACTGTGACGCTTGCGCTCAACGAGTTCTTCGCAGGTAATTGGGTTGCGCCGGCCTGGAATCAATCCGATGAAACCGAGCATTGCATCTGGTGCCATGGCCCAGGCACCGAGACACAAAGGGCGAAAAAATGGGATCAGCAGGGGCACATGGAGTGCTTGATGTGCCACGAGGACCACGACTAAGATGCGAGCATAAGCCCGTTTCTGTTTGCGCCAAGGCACTCCGCTGACCGGATGACGCTCACCCGCCACAAAACCAAGATCGTCGCCACGATCGGACCGGCGTCGGAATCGCCCGAGATGCTCTTGCGGCTGATTCGCGCCGGACTTAATGTTGCGCGGCTGAATTTTTCTCACGGCGATTTTTCCGGCCATGCCGAGCACATCGCCCGTATCCGCGAGGCGGCCAGCGCTGCCGGCAAGCGAGTCACTATCATGGCCGACCTGCCGGGCCCCAAAATGCGGCTCGGCACGATCGACCCTGAACCGATCGAGCTTGAACCAGGTGAAGCTTTTACCCTGACAAGCGAGCAGGTCACAGGCGACCGGCAGCGCGTTTCCATGAGTTTCGAGCGCTTGCCGCTGGTCGTGAAGCCGGGCGACCGTCTGTTCCTCAACGATGGTCTGGTGCAGCTTCTCGTCGAACGCGTGAGCGGCGCCGACGTCCACTGCAAGGTTGCGGTCGGCGGCGAGCTCCGTTCCAGAAAGGGCGTGAACCTGCCTGGCATCGACTTAGGGATAAGCGCGTTCACCGACCACGACCGCGCCTGCCTGGAATTCGCGCTGGATCAAGGGGTGGACGCGGTGAGCCAGTCTTTCGTGGAATCAGCGGCCGACATCGAAGCGGTGCGCGCCGCCGCCGCGAATCTGGGCAAGCGCCCGTTCATCATCGCGAAGATCGAACGGGCGGAGGCTCTGGAGCGCTTCGACGAGATTCTGGACGCGTCGGACGGCATCATGATCGCGCGCGGCGACCTCGGCGTGGAAGTGCCGATCGAGCAGATGGCGATCCTGCAGAAACAGCTCATCGCCCGGGCCAGCATTGCCGGCAAACCGGTCATCACCGCCACCCAGATGTTGGAGTCCATGACCACGAGCCGCCTGCCGACCCGGGCCGAGTCTACTGACGTCGCCAACGCCATCCTGGACGGCACGGATTGCATCATGTTATCGGGTGAATCCGCGATGGGAAGATACCCCGAGGAAGCGGTCGCGATGCTGGGTCGAATCGCGGCCTACAGCGAAGCACATCGACCGCGAAAGCAGCGGGACCAACTCGTGACGATCGCCAGCCGGCAATTACCGGACACAGCCCCCGAGGCAATCGCCGAATTGATCGAGCACGCGCTGGACATGGTGCCCTGTGCCGCCGTTTTCGTTCCCACTCGCACCGGTACCACGGCGCGCATGATCTCGCGCTTCAATCCGCCGATCTGG
>Ga0255040_10000226_pt1 | contig 13850 bp, 7 predicted proteins | sample BC1_12_2_MG_FD_181711 | JGI IMG/M metagenome (GOLD analysis project Ga0255040, IMG submission 181711) | Seawater microbial communities from Strait of Georgia, British Columbia, Canada - BC1_12_2 | ecosystem: Environmental > Aquatic > Marine > Strait | place: Canada: British Columbia | collected... | reverse complement strand
ATGCATTATATAAATTTTTTGTTTTAGTATCATGTCTTTGTTTTTCTTTCGAATTTTGTTTATATACAAATTTCCCATGCGCTGTTGGTATATCCATTTCTCTAGCAATTACTTTTGACAATTTTTTATAATTTGGATCTTTTTTAATTTCTTTACTATTTTTTTTAGGAGGACTTGGTGTTTTATGCTTATGGGGTGGTGTTGGTGGCTTAGGACCTCTACCAAATAACCATTCATATATACTTCTTGGTGGAGATGGTGGTGGAGGTGGAGTTGGTTTTCGGTGTCTAGTTAATCTACCTTTCATACTTTTTCTTTTAGATTTTTTAGGAGAAGTTCCACCTTTAATCATTTTACCACCTTTTTTAGATTTAGTTAGTTTACTTTTAGATTTACTTTTAGATTTACTTTTAGATTTACTTTTAGATAATCCATAACCAACTGATCCCACACCAACGGCGCCAACTGCTAATGGTAATATACATACAGGACATATTCCCCCTTGTTGTTTCTTATTCATTTATAATATATATATTATTTTAATTAACTTAGTTTAGTAAATAAAATAAAAATATATTGAAATATAAATGGAATCTAAAAAAATTAAATTAAACCCATATAAAACATTAAATATATCTAAAAATTATGATGAAAAAAGTTTAAAAAAAGCATTCATTAAACGTGCAATGGTTGTACATCCCGATAAAGGTGGTGAAAAATATAAAGATGGATCGGAATTTAAATTAGTAACATTATCATATCAAGTATTATTAAAAAAAATTAAAGGTGATAGTGATGATAAAAATCATAATGATTTAAAAAAAGATTTAAAAGAATTTATAAATACTGAAAAAAAACCAACTAATAAAAAAATTAAAAATAAATTCGATATTAATGAATTTAATAAAATATATGAAGAAAACAAAATAAGTGATGAATTTTTAGATGATGGTTATGGTGATTGGTTAAAAAAAGAAAGTAATATTGACAATTATAACATGAAAGAATTTAATGAAAATGTATTTAACAAGAAATTTAATGAACTTAAAAAAATAAATAAATCAAAAAATCAATTAAAAGTATATGAAGAACCAACTGAATTAATATCATTAAAAAACATAGATTCATTGACAGTATTGGGTGGTGGTAAAGTTCAGAGTTATTCTGGGGAGATAAATGGTCTAGGATATAGAGATTTAAGAGAAGCATATGAAGAATCTACATTAATAGATGTTGATAGTATTAATGTATTAGATAGAAAAGTAAGTATTAAAGACTATAATAAACAAAGGAAAAAGATTAATTATAATATGTCTGAAGAAGATAAATACAAATTACAAGAAAGAGAAAAAATAAAAGAGATTCAAGAAAGAGATAGGGTTCAGAGATTACTAGATAAAGATGAAACACATTTTGATCAATATGAAAGATTACATCAAAGATTAATTGGATAATTATAGAGCACAACCAACACCATTACCACCTCTTTGAGCAATATAGTCTCTCTGAGCATCAGTAGTGCAAACACATCCAGTGCTATCTGCGAATGTAGATGGACAACATTCTGGATCAGAAATATTATTAGCTAACATAAACATTTTTTCCGGACCACCTTCAAAACCATTAACTGGGGGACCAGTTAAATATTCATCACTAGTTTGATATTGAACAGATGGGACAGCATTACCTTGAACTACATATAATTCATCATTTGATAATAAGGGCCAATCTGGTTCATGACTCCAAGATTCGGAATTACCTGTTTTTAAACATAATCCATCAAAGCTTTTAACTCTACTCGCGAGTAATCCAGGGAAAACTTCTGGAACGAAGTTTTCAGATACAACAGTTTCTTCAATATTAGCATAATCGCCTTGAACATCAAATAATTCTAAAACTCTATTTCTTCTATTATACCATAAACAAAATAATACAACACCTGTCAATATTACAATTGATCCAGTATCATCTCTGTTAATTTGACAATATAATAAGTATATATATACAAAAATTATAATAATATTTACAAAGTTCATTTATATTATATTTAATATATTATTTTTTATTATATTATTTTCTATAAAATTATTTAAAATAAAACTATATATATATATTATATTATAATGGAAAAAGAACAAATTGAAATCAATAATAGTTGGTCTTTATGGATTCATGAATTAAATAATAAAAATTGGGATAATCAAAGTTATAAGAAAATTTTTGATTGCGAAAATTTATATGATTATAATATATTAAAAAAAACTATAAAAACTCAAAATTTGCAAAATTGTATGTATTTTTTTATGAGAGAAGATATTATACCTATGTGGGAAGACCCCGAAAATAGACTTGGATGTTGTATATCTTTTAAAGTTCCATTAAAAGATATTAAATCCGAATGGGATAAATTATTATTGAAAATAATTTCCGAAGATATCCATATAAATATAGACGACTTTAATAAATTAAATGGTATTTCAATTTCACCAAAAAAAGAATTTAATATTATTAAATTGTGGTATAGAGAAGAAGTTAAATCACTGGAAAGTGTTATAAATGGTTATGAAAAATATGTAACTAATTCAAATAGTAGAATTAAAAAACACTTTTAACTATTATCAGTAATTGGTGCTAAACATAACTTAATCATACCAAGTGATGCTATTGTATATTGAATAATTAAAGGATAATCATTCTTAATATATAATTGAATTTGATTACATAAATTAGTACATTTTGTAAATAAAATTAAATATTTTAATGAAAATACACCTTGAACTGGGAATTCTGGGCTTAAATTATATTTATATTGAAGACCGTTTTGTGTTTCTCCTAAATGTGTAGATTGGTCTGCAAAGTCTCCTTCACAATTAAATATTAATGAATTACCAATACTTTTAATTTCAGTATTTTCACCAATATTTACCATATCTCTAATTAATTTTTGAAAATCTGCTGAAGGTAGAGTTAATTCAGTATCAAATTCAGCTGGTGGAACACTAATCTCCTCTTCTGGTATATCTAATAAATTTAATTTATATATTGTTTGAGTTTTCTTCTCATCATTATTTATTTTTAATCCTAATTTATTTGTATCATCTTTATGAATAAATAATGTTAATGTATCAGTATTATTCATTGTCTTAATTAATTTATATAAATTTAACATATTAATACCAGCAATAAATTTTTCTTTACAATGAAATGATTCAAATTTATCTGATTCTAATTTCATATGAATTAATACCGTATGAGTTGAATCCATTGCTATTAATTTTACACCATTTTCATCAAATATAATATTGGTATCTGTTAATATCTCTTTTAATGCTTCAATTAATATTTTTATTGCCGAAGATTGAACTGTCTTAATATCAACAATATGGTCTGGATTTATTTCATTGATATCACTTAAATTTTCGTCATAATTTGAGTCCATTTTATTTAAATAAATATATTATAACTTTAAATATAAACTCACTAAATAAAAAAAATATCACCATGATCATTTTATTTACTCATTTTATTTACTTACTCATTTTATTTACTTGATTATTTTATTATCTATTTTAAATCTAGGAACAATTGACATACATTGTAATTCTTGGAATAATAATTTACATGAATATGGAATATTTATTTTGGTAAATGATGAATAATTGTTACACGAATTACAATGATAATTATTATTAATTGGTGATGATATTGCGATAACACCACATTTATCACATATAAATGTTGTAAATTTATCAGATACATCCATTAATCTTTCTTTCAAGAAATATGATGAACCATGAGCAATCATACAATCTCTTTCCATTTCACCAAATCTTAAACCACCATGAGATGATCTACCCTCAGCTGGTTGTCTCGTCATAGATACTACTGGTCCAGATGATCTTGAATGAACTTTATCACCAGACATATGTTTTAATCTTTGATAATATGTTGGACCAATAAATATACTTGTTTTTAATTGTTCTCCAGTAATTCCACTATACATTACTTCATTGCCATTTCTTTCAAATCCAACATCCTCTAATGCATTTGAAATATTTTCAGTATTAATTTCATTAAATACAGTTCCATCACCATTATAACCATAATGAACACTTGTTTTACCCAATATACATTCTAATAATTGAGCAATTGTCATTCTGGATGGAACAGCGTGAGGATTAATAATAATATCTGGCACAATTCCATCTTTAGTAAATGGCATATCACATTGATCATATATCATACCACAAGTTCCCTTTTGACCATGACGACTTGAAAACTTATCACCTATTTCTGGAACACGTGTAGAACGAATTCTAACTTTACAAAATTTAAAACCATCACCATTTGTATTAATATAATTTTTATCAACATACCCATTTTCATTATTTTTAACATTAATACTTGTATCACGGTAATTATATATATTATTCTTGATAGGCATAATTTTACCAATAATAATATCATTATCAGATACAAATGTATTTGGTTTGACAAAACCATCTTCTTCTAAATTATCATAATTTTTATGCTTTGGAAATAATACTTCATCTAATACCGGTTTACAAAAGATATCTTCTTCTCCAGTTAATTGATTTTTCTTTTCCTCTTCACGATAACATCTATAAAATGTTGATGTGAATAATCCCCTATCAATAGCTCCTTTATTAATAAGAACAGAATCTTCCTGATTATATCCACCATATGACATAATTGCAACTACAACATTAATTCCATTTGGTAATTTATTTAAATTAAAATGTTCTAAATATTTTGTTGATATTAACGGATTTTGTGGATAATTTAATACATGGGAAAATGTATCAAATCTATTATTAAAATTTGTTGAATGAATACCTATTGCTTGTTTTCCCATAGCTGATTGATATGTATTACGAGGAGATTGATTGTGATGTGCAAATGGAATACATGATGCCACAACCCCTAATATCATTGATGCTGATATCTCACAATGTGTATAATTTTTATCTTTGATATCCATATATTTTGGACATATTAAAATATTATTTACTTCATTAATATCAATATATTCAATGTAATTTGTATTTATTAATAGATCCAACCAATTATTATTATTATTCTTTAATTTATTTGATATACCCTTAAAATCAATTGTTTTATTATTAACTTTTAATAATGGTCTCATACATCTACCCTTATCTGAACTAATATATAATGAATTGTTTTTATAACATATATAAAATGATATGTATATACTAATAATTCCATTATTTCTTGCTTCTTTTAAATCTAATACCAAATCTTGAAGCTTATCTGTAAAACCACATATTTCACCATTTATATATATTGTTGTATTTGTAAATTTATCAAAAGTATAAATATCAATAGTTTCAACATCTATTATTTTATCTTTAATTAAATCTCTCACTGGTTCTGAAGATAATTTATTTGTAATGTAGCTTGAAATACTCATATTTTTAACTAATCCAACAGATTGACCTTCAGGTGTTTCTGTAGGACATATATACCCCCATGATGTAGCATGTAATTTCCTAGGTGGAATTAATTTACCAGTAATATCTGCGGTTGTTGCAATTCTTCTTAAATGTGATAAACAACTTGAATATGTTAACCGATTTAATACTTGGGATACACCTGCTTTATCACCATTTCCAGTTTTAATACCCCAACTACCAGTAGCTAATGCACTCTTTAAACAAGTCTCAATATACGATGATTTAATTATTTTACTAATATTCATGTCATTCACAATATTATCTAAATTCTGATTATCATTAATATTATATAATCCCGATACCATTTCTTTATTTATGAATATTTTTATATCATTTACAATTTTATTAATACATAAATATGTTAAACTACCCATTAATATTCCAGGTGTATCAACTCTTTTATGAAAATAACTATCCCTATCATCTAATTCTAATAAATTTAAATTACATTTAATTAATTTATTAATCATTTTACCTAAGAATAATAGTTTCTGTTTTGTTGTATTTAAATGTGGTAAGACATTTTTTAGTATATTATTTTTAATATAATTATATTTTTTATCTTCTGAAATATTTACAAAATTCTTACTTATATGCTGATACATGTATTTATAGGCATCTGCTTCTGTTCTAATATTTGAAGATGCTTCAAATGATTTTAGTAAAACTTTAATCATTACATCATCTATATCTTTACTAGTATTATCAATAATATGATATAAAATTTCTTTATCTGTTAAACAACCATATAATCTGAATAATATAATTACAGGTATATCATATTTAATATTCGGTATCGTTATTTTAATTTCATTATCAAACTTATCTACTTTATTCGTAATTTTAATACTAATTAATTTAGGTATATTGAATATCTTCTCATGACAAGAACGAACTTCTGCTACATGTGAATATTTGATATTATTTCTCTTTGTTTGAAATACTTGAATTGTATTATTTGATATTCTCTCTTGTGAAATAATAACTTTTTCATTTCCATTAATAATCATATAACCACCAATATCATATTTACAATCATTATTAATTGATTTATTACTCATACAATATTTTGAATTTACCATTAACGGAATTTTACCAAATAATACATTTTTAATAACTTTATCCGGTAATGTAATCAAATTACCATTCTCTTTTATTGTTACAGATGAAGTTATATCAATATATAATGAACAACAATAACTATAATTTCTCAATCTAGCAATCTGTGGTGTTAATATATTTGAACATCCATTGTTCTCAATACAATATGCATCCCCAATTATAATATTATCCACTGATAATTTGATACTATTAATAATATTTGTATTGTCTTTGGATTCAATTACCAATGGAAAGAATTGTTCAAATATATTTGGAATAATATTATCAATGAAATCATCATATGATTCTATTTGATGTCTTACTAATATTTTTGTTTGATTGAAAAATGATTTAATTAAATCATCAATGACTTTTTCAACCATAGTTAAAAGTATATTATAATATAGTTTTGTCTTTATATTATTTTCAAATTTTTTATTTATAAATAAATATTTTACTTTCTCTCACACGCATGGTTTCTATTCGTTTTCCGCCATCCATTTTTTAACAGATTCCATTGTTTCTTTGAATAATTCAATCATTTGTGGCGATATATTTAACATTACACCAATCAAAACAATTACACATAATATTGGAAAAACTATAAAATATGGTGCTTTAAATAATAGAAATGCGGTTTCTATCCTTTTCCCTCCACCTATTGATATTGGTGTAAAGGGTATTGATATTTTAGGTATAATTGCCCATATATAATTATTAAATAATAATGGTAAATAATATAATGCTAAAGCTGCTACAACCATTAAACCAATTGGTATTGCTAATCCCACCAATACTAATGCTGCCGGAGTTGCACCAATCATTAACATCATAAATATTGCTAATGTAAATCCACTTGATATTAATATAGATATAAATACACCAGTTCTAATTATTAAATTAATTCCTTCTGAATCAAAAAAATCACTCTGAATATTATCCCATTCAATTAATCCTAAATACCATTGAAGTAAATTTGTTATACCTGTTGTTGGTCTACATACAAAATAATCGCTCATTATATCTACTCCCCATGTTTTTTGATAACCCTTTTCACAACTCGTACATGATTCTGAATTATGTGCTGGACATTGGAGTCCTTTTGCCGGTGTCCCATTTGGACAAACACATTCATTATTTAAACAATATGGACCAATATCACCATCTTTTGGATCTCCGGTTGGACTTGTCTTTAATCCTTCTTCATAATCTGTTCCCCATCTACACCCTCTAGTTGTTACACAATCTTCTCTCGTATCCCCTTGACATGAAGATAAACACATATTCATACTAGGATAAAATTCACATAATTCATTTGATTCCCTTGATTGTTCAGCACAATCTTTTTCATTCAATGTTTTACTACATAAACCACCACAACATTTCATATTACATTCTGGTCCATACCATCCAGCTAAACATTGAGAACATACTTCACTTTTAATAATTTCATTATCATCATCTAATCCTTCATTCTGTCCACCATTTCCATTATTTTCGGCATTAGGGTAATATTGACATTCATCTGAATCTTGCGCCCATACTGGTTCACAACCTAAAAATATTGTTTCGTCATTATCTTTAGGTTGTGAACCATCTTCTTTAAAACTTTGTGCTCTACCACAACCCCAATCACCTGATTCTTGTTTCTGTGGCTCACCATCATTGAGAACAGCACCAAATTTTTGATATCTACCCCATTCTTTCACTGTATCTTTAGCTTTATCTGAATCTGCCCAATTTCTATTATTTATATTTACAGCAATATCTGTCCAACCATTCTCTTGTTCTGGTAATGTTTGGCATTGACTTGAATTTGTACATATTTGATAATTACCTTCCAATTTATAATCTGGTGGTGATGTTGCATTTAATGTTAATTCATTTGGATCAAAACTACAACCACACCTTTGAGGTGGTATAATCGGATCTATCTTTTTATCTTGACACCATTCTTTATATGTTTTATTTTCTCCCAATAATGGATTATTATATTTTTCTGGCCATACACATATTCCCGCACAACAATTATTATCGCAATTTTTACCAAATTTACCTTTCGGACATCTTCTCTCAATACATTCACCTCCTTCAGTATCAATACCTGTTTTTATTTTTTTATCATAATTACAATTATTATAACTTTGAATTAAATTTGCGGCACCTGATTGCATCAATGCCGCATCCGCTAAACTTAAATCAACTCCAGCTGTAACCTCCAAATTACAATAACTTTCAGCATCTGGAACTTCTGTAAATCTATTATTTTCTGATAAATCATCAAAACATGTATATGATATTTTTTCTTCTATATATTCTCCTTCTTTGTCATCACAAAATTCATTGGCACATTTATTTCTATCAAATTTCATAACATCAACTATTTCTTGATCTGGATCATAAATTGGTGGTTGTATACTAATACCATAATCATTAAACAAATCTGGTGATAAGCCCGGTCGCGGCGCCCCATCACTCGACCTGCCATTAATGGAGGATGCCAGCAGAGAATAAAAAAAATTGCCCTCTCCATTTTCACAAGGTCGGTCTTGTCCATTAACAATTAAACTAACTTTATCGCAACTATAGTCACTTGGTTGGGAAGCGCTCTGAATGAAAATTCTACCATCTATTATTGAATGGATTTGAATATCTTTTACATGACCTTGTCCAACGAACTCGCTAGGGTTCCCTGAATTTATATATTCAGCATATTTACTAATATCAATTGTTAACAATGAATTTAAATCTAATCCTGGAATACCAGAATATTTTACTTTTACTTCTTTTCCGATCTTTACTCTACATATATTTTCATTTTCATTTTGAGATTCAAATTCCCTCAATTCACTATCTCTTATATTTATAATATTATCATCATTAATAATACATTGTGGAAATGTTTCACTTCTACAACATTGTGTATCACAATTTGGAAAACCAGACCACCCTTCTAAACACCTCTCAGTTCTTAATTGAATTTTAATTATGTTTGAGCAACCATATAAATAATTTTCATTTGCTTCATTTATATTTTCTCCATATGTTAAAAATATAACTAATGGATTAATATATCCCTGCCATTGTGTTTCATCTGGATATAATGGGTTGGTTATAGAATTTCTCTTAAACCATAATGTATTTATTCCTTCATTTTCTATTATACCATAATACTTATTTGGTTCTGTTGGAATTTCTTTAAACATTTCATCATCTTGATCAACAATATCATTCCAGGATATTTTATTATTTTGAAATCCTTTATTATATTCAACCCAGGTTAAAGATGGTTGATTTAGTTCATCTCCAATTATATAACCTTGTTCGGGTCTAGTGTCAGGATATTTATCATACATCCAAGTAGCTATCCATAATTTTACTTTTTCTCCATTAACTATTGGAATATTTTCATCGGGTATATCAATATTAATTGTAAATAATCCAAATTTAGTATCAATGCTATTACCTCCATCTAATTTTCCATTTAATAAATCTATATCATTTGCAAATAGTTGGATTTCTATATCCAATGGATCTCCATTAGAACTATTAATTCTATGCCGATTATTATCATATTTTTCATCTATTTCATATTGAGCAGTTGTATCATCTAATGTTGTCCTAATATGATCTAATTTAATTAAAGGAATTACTCTATTATCTTCATTATTAGGAGATCCAATATAATTTAATTGTATATTACTTGAATTTATATTAATAATATTATCTTTATGTTTATCATCAATTGAACATTTATTATATGATTTTACCATATAATTAATAATATATTATTACAAATATTTAAAAAAATAATTTAATTTAATTTGACACAATTGATATCAATGTCTTAATAATTATTAATACTATAAAAAATATTAATACCGGCAATAATATCTTGTATAATAATGTCCACGCATTACCATATGGTATATCATTATCACAACCAGGGGCTAATTCTCCACACCATATAACAGTGTAAAATAATACTGGTCCAAAATAAATTAATAATGACATACCAAAACTAATAGCAATTGGAATTGCTCCAGCCATTAATTTTTTAGGATTACTCATTGTTCCTAATATTTGTAAAAATCCAGATAAAGCAATTAGAGATGATGATAATATACATAAAAATATTATTGTTCTTACTGGACCACCTTCATCATTTCCAAAAAAACTAATCCCAATATTTTCTATATCCATTGATTGTATATACCATGTTCCAAATTTATGCCACCAAGTTTCTATACAATCAAAATATTCATATTCTATACATTCACCACCATTTAAATCTCTTTCAATTTGTGAACAAACAGGAACAACTTTTGGTATCTTTTCTGATTTATATCCCCAATCACATTGATCTACAACACATCCAACTTGGTCATGCATTGCGCAATTTCTACCAACAGATTGTATACCATTTTCACACCGACATAAATTTGGTAAACATGCTGTTAAATTTTCTGATCCGGTTCCATTCCCTGGATCTACACCCCATCTACAACCTCTATTATCAGTACATTCTTCAGATGTATTACCTTGACATATCTCTAAACATTTATTCCATTCTTCAAAATATTGACAATAATTTCTAGTTAAACTAGCATCTACTGGTTGAACTGAACATTGATCCATGGCATTTCCACCAAGTGGATCACATACAGCCCCACAACATCTCATATCACATTGTGGTCCAGTATAATCTGCCCCTGGAGCAAAATTTATATCATCTGGTAAAACACCCGATGATGTTACGGTTGAACGACCACTAGCACCACCACCACCACCACCACCATCACCAATCGTATCTAATACTGAACCACTTGACCTATTATTAAATTCTAACCAATTTGGTGGACCAGCACATTGTGTGCATATATCAGAACCATCTTCCAATGATCCACCATTACCACTATTATATATTAATATATTATTTGTATCATCAGCATCAATATTATTTACTTCGTCATCCCTACCTTCATAAAATTCACAACCTATTTCATTTTTACACCAAGAACTTTGATCTACACCAAGATCATATGGTATGGGCATATAATCATCTCTCGTATTAGATGTTTGAATTAATGGCCAACCATCTTCATTATTTGTTGATGCTGTATTTGCCACCCCACCTCTTGTTGGATATACACATGTTCCTTTACAACATGGAACTGTGCAATTTTCTCCTTGATTTCCAACACCACACCTCCTTTCAACACAATCATCTACATAACTATCATATACACAATTATTGTCAGTAATCTCTAACCATTTCCTACCATATAAATTACCCAATGGTCCATCAATACCTTCTGGTGATATATTTTCTTCATCTTTAATTTGTGATATTATTGATTGTCCTCTCGTTCTATTTGTAGTAAAGCAATCCGGGTTCGGTTGACAATTACCTTGATCATCACACATTGGTATACATGGATCACCTTGAGCATATGTTGTCCTGAACATTTTTGTATTAATATTCCAATTTGTCCTCAAGGCATTTGAATCTATAGATGATCTACCCTTATTTTCTTCTAATCCACTGGTTATAGATGATACAATATGATTCGTATCATCTATATCACCAATATTTGCTGGTTGGGCCGCACTCATGCTTAACCATTCACAATATTCTCTTGGATTATTTTGAAAATCTGGTCTACTATCTTTAGTTTGATATTTCCCTGTTATAGGATCTAAACACCCTAATACTCTACAACCCTCCATTAATTCAATTGGTTCTGTTCTTACTATATCTTCACCTTCACTCAATAACCTTGATAAAGCTGTAGTTATATCTTGTAACCCTGTCCAACCTTTAATACACTGATCACTTCTAACTAATATATGTATTGTTGTTTGGCAACCATAATTAAAATTTTCCCTAGCATCATCTAAATCTTCACCATATGCTAAAAACATAACAAATGTTTTTACTATACCATTGTTCAGTGTTGTATTCATATCAGCATAATCTAAATTTTCTAAACAAGGAGATAAATTAACAACATTCCCCTCCCCGCCTTCGGCAGGCGTAACACATCCCTTCCCTGACTCAAAAGAATTGCCTCCCCCGCCCTCACCACCACACCATTGATTATAATAATGAGGGTCACCCGAACTTGGCGGATAACATTGAACATTGCTTCTTATATCAACATTATTACTGGTTTGATCCCATACTAAACCACTATCAATCATTGCCAGTGTTTCACTAAATATACTCCCATTTGAATTATCATATTCTCCAGCTACAATCCAAGATAATGTGCTGTGGTTCGAATTAGGTGTTTTTTGTTCAACAACTCTAGTTTTTCTTAAATAATTAGAATTATCACTTCCATCAAGTTCACCAAGTTCATTTATTTCACCATCACCCGTTAATTCTACCCAATTTAATTGATCGGATGTTAATGGTGGAGAATAATCATTAGTATATTCATTAAATTGTTGGTCATCTGTATTACCAATAAATTCAATCTTTTCTCCACCATTAACTATATCTATTAATGATGGGCCTGGATCTGTCCATACTGAAGCGAATATTTTAAAAGTTTCATCTAATCCACTCGCTCGTTTCAGACCGTCTGCATTTATTTTAACATTTAAACTTCCAATATTTTGAGGACCAACTGGTAAATCAATATTAAATCGTTCCAATCTAGATCCAGGTATAGGTTCTTGTCCTGTAATTGGTTGTGGATTCTGTATTGATCCTATAAAGTTTATAGATGGATTCGTTGGAATGGAAGCGCTTTCCCCACCCTCTATTGTTGAATATGTTGCAACCGGACCATTACCAATTGGTGACAGCTTATTATCACTAGTAATCCTCATTGATCTTCTTGTTTTTTCATCTATAATTGGTTCTTCATAATATATTTGTATATTATTAGTGTCATCAGCTACTGTAATTTGCTTTTGGCAATTTAATAATCTATTAATCATATTAATATATATATATATATTAAATATAATAATAATAATTATTACTAGAAATATTTTTAATCAAGTTTATTTAAAAAATGATACAGTTTCATCTTCAGTATTTTTTTCTTCATTGTTAAGATCTATTTTAATTTCTTCTATTTTTGTAATTAATTGACCATTAGATGATTTTTTAGGTAATATAGTCATTATATCTTCTATATCAACTATATTTTCTTCTACATTAATATTTTTTTCTATATTATTTTCTATATCATGTTCCATTGATTTTTCTCCGATTGATTTTTCTTCAATTGATTT
>Ga0255040_10000225_pt1 | contig 13897 bp, 10 predicted proteins | sample BC1_12_2_MG_FD_181711 | JGI IMG/M metagenome (GOLD analysis project Ga0255040, IMG submission 181711) | Seawater microbial communities from Strait of Georgia, British Columbia, Canada - BC1_12_2 | ecosystem: Environmental > Aquatic > Marine > Strait | place: Canada: British Columbia | collected... | reverse complement strand
CTCGATGGCCCGCAGTGAATATCCTTGCGCCTCGACGAAATGGCCCATTTGGATTAGTACGCCGGACATATTGTTGAGCAGTGATCCGGGCATCATCTGGATATCCATATCGCCGTAAACCTGCTCGGCCTGTTGCATATAGGCAAGCGCACCAGAGACATTGCCCACATTTTTTTCAACGAGCCCAAGATTTTGATAGCCAGTCGCTGCTCGCAATGGGTTGTTCGCCTGCAAAGAAATGACGGTCATCTTTTCAAAAGCAACGCGCGCCTCATCGTGGCGTCGCTTGGACCAGTAGATAATGCCCAGTGCATTCTCTACTCCGGCCTGCTCGCGTTCCATTCCCGGTTTTGCCACTTCGTTTCTGAGGGCTATGAGCTCACGTTCAGCGCCCTCAAAATCGCGAAGATTGCGAATGGTCAGCGCGCGTTCGTAGCGCGGCCAGAACAGGTGTGGTTCCTGTTCAATAATGAGATCGAACAGGCCCTTGGCCTCCTCGTAACGTCCTTCGTGATACAAAGCCATCGCACGCGCATAGGCTTCATTCACAAACTCATCGTTGCTGACAGAGGTCTGGCCCTGTAACGGTGGTGGGCTGTCAACAATCAGGGCAGTTACCGTACTCACGACGTCCTTCACCAATTTCGTCGGCTCCTGGCCGACCATCGTTCGCCGCGTGGGTCTTTTGTCGGCGCCTGCCAGGGTGTAGGTCAGTCGATACAGTCCGTTATTGTCTTCGAGCTTTGCAGCAATGACATGCGTAGCCGCCGCAGTTCTCGCCAGTTTCAGACGGAATTCGCTGCCTGTTGCTATGAGCTCAGTCAGCGGCGCGTCACCGGCGAGACCCGCTACTGCACGAGCGCTGACAGTATCGATACCGCCGTCCTGCAACATGCGAGTCATCAACGCCATCAGGCCCGTCGATACCCAGTCCATGTCCGGATCGCCGGTCGCATTTTCAATCGGTAACACGGCCAGTCGAACAGGTCCACTGAGCGCGGGCGGCGAGAACAACGTCCAGGCAAAAACGATCGCGGCGAACAGCAGGGTGGTAGTGGCGCCGACTTTTAGTGCTTGCAAATTGAGCTTACGAGGCGGACGAGGCATGCGTAGCGCAACGGAATCAGCCACCGCCGGTGTTTCAACTTCTGACGTAATAATTTTAGCCGTAAACCGGTAGCCATGACCGTGAATCGTCTTGATGATGGCCTGTTTGTCCGCATCGTCGCCTACGGCTCGTCGCGCTTTCATGACGCAGCGCGTCAAGGCGGTCTCCGTAACAATGCTGCGGGGCCACAGGGCGTCCTGTAATTCATCTTTATCGACCGCGCGATGACGATTGCGGATCAGGTACAACAGGAGTTCAAAGGCCTTGGGCTGCACGGTAACAGCCTTGTTCTCCATCGAGAGCTCTCGCCTGTCAGCATCGACAACAACTTTGGAGAATTCGTAACTCTCTAATTTTTCTTTACTTATTTCGGTCATTGCCGCTAATTCCGAGCGTGTCAGCAAATGGTCAGGCATTGGTCGCGATCCGGTCACGACTATTGACCATGATACCCGGAGACTTCAAATCTGGCCACAAGGCGAAATTTTGAGGAGAAGGAAAAATGAATAACACAGTTGATACCGAACATCGCCCAATTGTCGTGTGCGTGCACGGTAGTGCTAGCAATGGCGGACAGTGGCGATCGTTCCGACAGGCGTTGCGTGGCCGGTGCCGCGTATTTACCCCGGATTTGATCGGTTACGGGTCAAGACGTTACCGACCCAATGGGCGGTTTCGGCTGCAGGAAGAGGTCGATGCAATCATCGAGCAGATCGGAGATATAACAGAGCCATTTCACCTCATCGGTCATTCTTATGGCGGCGCTGTAGCGACATACTTCGCGAAAAAATACCCGGAACGAATCAGGAGTTTGATCCTGTACGAGCCGGCCAACTTCGCAATGTTATTTGATGAGGGGCTGCACACGGAGGCATCGCAAGAGATCAGGCGAGTGCGCTCGGCATTCGGCGCTGGAGTACGAAGCTCATTATCACGTTGGCGTGCTGCGCGGCACTTCATTAGCTATTGGTCCGGACCGAAAGCCTGGAGAAAGTTCAGGTTCTCACAGCGTAGCTGGATTGCCGGCGTAATGCCCAAGGTGGCAGCAGAGTTCGATGCACTGGTGGCGGCAACAGATACGATGACCGATGTGAGCGATCTCGAAATGCCGGTGAAAATAATCTACGGAACGCGCACTCGACTGGCGGCCAAGCGCGTTTGCCAATTGATGGCTGAGCAAATCAAGGACTGCCGCCTGCTGCAGCTCGTCAACTTGCAGCACATGGCGCCACTGACCGATCCTGCTGCAGTTAATCCTCTGCTGGTCGACTACGTCGTACCCGCCATTGAAGCGAGTTCGGCCAGTGCTGGCCAGAGGAGCGCATAGTGAAACAGGACCTAAAGTTACTGTATGGGATATTCGCGTACTTCGTGTTTGTCATTACGATAGCCTACAGCGTTGCGTTCTTCGGCAACCTTGTTGTTGCGCGGACAATCGATGCGGCGGCGATAGTGCCATTCAGCGAGGCGCTGACTGTCAATTTCTGCCTGTTGCTTTTGTTTGGACTGCAACATAGTGGCATGGCCAGAAAATCATTCAAACGCTGGCTACACGCCCGTATGAGCCGATGCCTTGAACGCAGCACGTTCGTACTGGCATCCAGCATTGCGCTTATTGCCGTTCTCGTCCTGTGGCAACCCATGGGTGGCGTCGTGTGGTCTATTTCGAACGCGATCTGGTCGAGAGCGATCTACGCTGTCTATTTCGCGGGCTGGGGTCTGATGATTTACGCGACTTTTCTGATGGATCACTTCGAGATGTTCGGACTCCGTCAGGCCTGGACGGCTTACCAGGGTGGAGAGTGTTGGTCGCCGAAATTTCGTACGCCTGGACTGTATCGTCATGTCCGCCACCCAATTTACCTTGGCTGGCTATTAATTCTGTGGGCATCGCCGATCATGACCGTCACGCATTTGGTATTCGCTGCGGGCATGACGATTTACATGCTCGTCGGTATCCAGTTCGAAGAGCGTGATCTGACCGTCGAGCTGCCGGATTACCGACAGTACAAACGAAAAGTTCCCATGCTACTGCCGTCATTTCGAAAACGCCTGCTACAGAAAGTGGAAAGCGATCGGTCTGTCTCCGTGCCTAGGCTGTGACAGCCGCAGCTCGGCGCGACTTGCCGAAGCCTTCGACCAAGGGCCTGAGAAACTCACCTGTAAATGATCCTTTAGTAGCGGCGATCTGTTCGGGGGTCCCGGTAGCAACTATCTGACCGCCGCCATCGCCACCCTCAGGGCCGAGGTCAATCACCCAGTCAGCTGTCTTGATGACATCTAAATTGTGTTCGATAACAACAACCGTATTGCCGCGATCGCGCAGGCGATGCAAAACTTGCAACAGATGTTCGATGTCGTAAAAGTGCAGTCCGGTTGTCGGTTCATCCAGAATGTAGAGCGTGCTGCCGGTGTCACGTTTCGACAGCTCCTTCGCGAGTTTGACGCGCTGGGCTTCACCGCCCGACAAGGTCGTTGCGTTCTGTCCAAGGCGCACGTAACTCAAACCAACATCCATCAAAGTGGTGAGTTTCTTTGCGACGACAGGCACGTTGCGGAAAAACTCGGCTGCGTCCTCGACCGTCATGTCCAGAACTTCGTGGATATTCTTGCCTTTGTAACGGATTTCCAGGGTTTCGCGGTTATAACGTTTTCCGTGGCAGGTATCGCAAGGGACATAAACGTCCGGGAGAAAGTGCATTTCCACTTTGATTACGCCGTCGCCCTGGCAGGGTTCGCAGCGACCGCCTTTGACATTGAAGCTGAAGCGCCCTGGCATATAACCGCGCGAACGTGCCTCCTGCGTGCCGGCAAAAAGCTCGCGTATCGGCGTGAATAGCCCGCTGTAGGTCGCCGGGTTGGAGCGTGGTGTGCGGCCGATGGGGCTCTGGCTGATATCGATGACCCGGTCGACGTTCTCGATCCCCGTAATTTCTTTGTGCGGCGCCGGATTGCGGTTCGAACGGTTCAGTTGGTCGGCGACTGCTTTGTACAGGGTGTCATTAATCAGCGTTGATTTTCCCGAGCCAGATACGCCGCTGATGCAGGTCATAAGACCCATGGGTATTGAAGCATCGACGCTCTGCAGATTGTTGCCCGTAGCCCCGATAATCTTCATTTGTCGCGACGGATCGTTCGGTGTGCGCGCATCGGGAAGCGCTATACAACGCTTGCCGGACAGATACTGGCCGGTCAACGAATGCGGATCGTTCTTGACTTCCTCCGGCGTTCCTTGCGAAACGACTTGCCCCCCGTGAACGCCGGCACCCGGGCCCAGGTCAACGACATGGTCTGCGGCGAGAATCGCTTCCTCATCATGCTCGACGACAATCACCGTGTTGCCAATATCGCGAAGGTGGATCAAGGTTTTGAGTAGTCGTTGATTGTCACGTTGATGCAGTCCAATCGAGGGTTCATCCAGGATGTACATCACGCCGACCAGCCCGGAGCCGATCTGGCTGGCGAGACGAATACGCTGCGCTTCACCGCCAGACAGCGTATCGGCACTGCGATCGAGCGACAGGTAGTCGAGGCCAACATCCGACAGGAATCGAAGTCGATCGCCGATTTCCTTGACGATCTTGTCGGCAATTGTTGCGCGCCAGCCGTCAATTTCCATACTGTCGAAGAACTCGCGAGCATGACCAACCGATAGATTGGTGATCTCGGGCAGGGAACGTTCGCAGATGAACACGTGGCGCGCTGAGCGATTCAGTCGTGTGCCGTCGCAGTCCGGGCAGGGCTGGCTATTCAGGAATTTCGTTAGCTCCTCGCGAACGGCATTGGACTCGGTCTCGTGGTAACGGCGCTCAAGATTGGGCAATACGCCCTCGAAGCGGTGCAGCTTCTTGATCTGCATACCGCGAGTATTCTCGTAGAAGAAGTCGATCTTTTCTTTGCCGCTACCGAACAGAACGACCTTCTGCAGTTTCTCGGACAGCTCTTCAAACGCTGTCTCGATATCGAATTCGTAGTGCGATGCGAGACTTTGGATCATCTGATAATAGTAGGTGGTCTTTCGATCCCAGCCGCGAATCGCGCCGCCAGCGAGCGACAGGCCGGGGTTAACTACGACCCGCGCCGGGTCGAAGAACTGCTTGACGCCCAGCCCGTCGCAGCCAGGACAAGCGCCGGTCGGGTTGTTGAATGAGAACAGGCGTGGTTCGAGTTCAGTCAGGCTGTAACCGCAGTGATTGCAGGCGAAGCGATCGGAAAAAATGACTTCTTCACTCGTCTTGATGTCACTAGCGCCGTCCTCGGGACCCATGTGCGCAATGCGGGCCGAACCGTCCGCCAGTCGCAGCGCAGTTTCGAACGACTCGGTCAGGCGAAGCCGAAGACCTTCTTCCGCCTTGGCGGGATTCATGACAAAACGATCAACAATTGCATCGATCTGGTGTTTCTTTCGAAGATCAAGCGCCGGTGGCTGATCGAGTTCATAAATCTCCCCGTCAATGCGGGCACGAATAAAACCCTGGGCCTGCAGATCGGCCATTAACTGGACATGCTCACCCTTTCGATCAACGACAACCGGCGCGAGCAACATTAGCTTGCTGCCTTCGGGCATTGCCAACACCTGATCGACCATCTGCTCGATGGTTTGCGCCTCAAGTGGCAGGCCGTGATCGGGACAGATCGGCGTACCGGCACGCGCATACAGGAGGCGAAGGTAATCGTATATCTCAGTGACGGTCCCGACGGTGGAGCGAGGATTGTGCGAGGTCGACTTTTGCTCAATCGAAATAGCAGGGGATAGCCCTTCGATATGATCGATGTCCGGTTTTTCCATCATCGACAAAAACTGCCGCGCGTATGCCGAGAGTGACTCGACATAGCGGCGCTGCCCTTCGGCATAAATGGTGTCGAAGGCGAGTGAAGATTTTCCCGACCCGGAAAGTCCCGTAAAGACGATTAATTGGTCGCGCGGCAACGTGAGATCAATGTTACGGAGGTTGTGCGTTCTGGCGCCGCGTATGTCAATATTTTTCATGTGATGGGGCAGTCATTTGCGAGCAACCTGCTAATATACGCCGCCGCGCATCCACGGCGCAAAGGCAGGATACGAATGAGTTCAGAAAACCCCATAACCACGATCACGATGAATGCGACCGAACGGCGCTCAGTCGGTGTGGTTGCGCTGATTTCGATGATTCGAATGTTCGGGCTATTTGCCCTGCTGCCGGTGTTGTCTCTGTATGCGACGGACCTCGAGCATGCGACGCCGCTGCTGGTTGGTCTTGCCGTTGGCGCCTACGGTCTGACACAAGCCGGATTTCAGGTGCCATTGGGCATGTTGTCTGACCGCATCGGCCGAATGCCGGTCATCATTCTCGGCCTGGGCATATTTGCTGCGGGCAGCGCTCTGGCCGCCATGAGCGATTCGATCTACGGCATTATCGCGGGTCGCCTGTTGCAGGGTGCGGGGGCAATTTCGGCAACGCTGTCTGCGCTGATCACTGACGCAACCCGAAAAGAGGTCCGAACACGTTCGATGGCGATCTTCGGTGTGGGGATCGGACTGTCATTTATGCTGGCGATGGTAGCCGGACCATTGCTGGCCGCAACGTTTGGTGTGCGGTCCTTGTTCTGGATCGCGGCAGGACTCGCCGTTGTAGCGGGCGCCCTGTTGAAGTTGCTGCCAGATATCCCGACAGCGGAAAAACGTGAAAGCTGGAATCTGGTGCCGGCAATGCGACCGGATCTGTTACGTATTGATTCCTACGTATTCTTGCTGCACACCATAATGACCGCAACGTTTGTGGCTCTGCCATTCCTTTTGACGCGTCGGCTTGAAATGGCGCTGACCGGTCACTGGAAAATGTACGTCGGTGCATTGTTGCTGTCGCTCCTGATCACTGTTCCGATGATCATGAAGGATCACCACCAGGGACGAGGCCGCCTGATCGGAATGGCCGTCACCATGATTCTTGCCGCGCAGCTGGCTCTGAGCTTTCTGGGCTTCTCTGTGGGCCCGGTATTCTTGGCTCTCGTAGTCTATTTTGCAGGCTTCAATTTCCTCGAGGCGGGCCTGCCGGCCAGACTCTCGTTGCTGGCTGACGAAGATGTCCGCGGTGCTTCACTGGGCGTGTTTTCAAGCGCCCAGTTCCTGGGGGCCTTCGTAGGCGGCATTCTGGGCGGCCACTTCTTGGGTCAAGGCCGCCCAGGCGACGTATTCTTCGTTTGTGCATTACTGGCAGGAATCTGGCTTGCCCTCCAGGGATTCGGCCGCTTCCGAAAATCGTAGGAGCGGCCCCAAGGCCGCGATGCCTCGGTCCCGCTTGACGGGATTGAGGCGGCCGCCGTCGGGCGGCAGAAACCTTCAGCCGTGACACAAGTCGGAAATATCTTGCAGCCTTATAGGCTGCGGCTTCGCTTCGCGGCCTTGGGGCCGCTCCTACGGACTGCGGGAGATTCGTAGGAGCGGCCCCAAGGCCGCGACCCACGAATATTGCCAGCAAGACCAGAAATCAGGCTAGTAATTGCCCAAACAGGCACTACAATAGGCTCCCCCCGGTGCAGCGCATCGGGACAGAAAATCACTCATACATCAGACAGGGGATCCGTAAAATGGCCCGCGGAATAAATAAAGTCATCATAGTTGGAAACGTCGGCGGGGACCCCGAGACACGATATATGCCAAGTGGCTCGGCCGTTACAAACGTAACGGTTGCGACCAATGAGTCCTGGAAAGACAAAGCGTCAGGCGAGCAAAAAGAGCGAACTGAATGGCATCGAGTAGTGATGTTCAATCGTTTGGGCGAAATAGCCGCCGAGTACTTGCGCAAAGGTTCTCAGGTCTATATTGAGGGCAAGTTGCGAACCAACAAATGGCAAGACAAGTCGGGAAACGACCGATACACAACTGAAATTATCGCCGACGAAATGCAGATGCTCGGCAGTCGCGGCGGCTCAGGCGGCGGAAACTTCGGAGGCGGAGCGCCGTCCGGTGGTGGCGAGCAAGGCGGCGGCAGTAGTGGCGGTGGCAACGCACCTCCCCAGCCAGGCCCGGACGATTTCGATGATGACATCCCGTTCTAGGTAACAGGGGTTATTAGCCCCGCATGGGGCCAGACCCCATTCGGTACTAAAAACCCCTTTTCGAGAATCCTGTGAGTAAGAAGCTCTTCATAAAAACGATGGGCTGTCAGATGAACGAGTATGACTCGGAGAAAATGGCAGACGTATTGCGTGAGTCGCACGGTTACGAATTGACCGATGTGGTTGGCGACGCGGACTTGTTGCTGGTCAACACCTGCTCGATTCGCGAGAAAGCGCAGGAGAAAGTCTTTTCCCAACTCGGTCGCTGGCGAAAGCTCAAAGATAAGAATCCCAACGTCAAGATTGGCGTGGGTGGCTGCGTCGCGAGTCAGGAAGGTGACGGTATTTCGCTTCGAGCACCGTTTGTTGACGTAGTTTTCGGGCCGCAGACCTTGCACCGCTTGCCCGAGTTGATCGATACCGCGGAAAAGGAAGGCAAATCGGTAGTCGATATCTCGTTTCCTGAAATCGAGAAATTCGATCGCTTGCCAGAACCTCGTGCTGACGGGCCGACGGCGTTCGTGTCGGTCATGGAGGGGTGTAGCAAGTACTGCAGCTTCTGCGTTGTGCCGTACACCCGCGGTGAAGAAATCAGCCGCCCGTTTGACGACGTTATCGCCGAAGTTGCGATTTTGGCAGAGCAGGGGGTTCGAGAGGTCAATTTGCTAGGTCAGAATGTAAACGCCTATCGCGGACCGATGCACGATGGCCAGATCGCCGATCTGGCGACACTGATCTACTACGTAGATGCGATCGAAGGAATTGATCGGATTCGCTTCACGACATCTCACCCTGTCGAATTCACGGACAGTCTGATTCAGGCCTACTCGGAAGTGGCTTCGCTCGCAAGTTATTTACATTTGCCGGTGCAACACGGCTCCGACCGGGTATTGGCCGCGATGAAACGTGGCCACACAATTCTTGAGTACAAAAGCAAGATCAGAAAGTTACGCGCGGCGCGCCCCGACATTTCGCTGTCGTCCGACTTCATCATCGGTTTTCCCGGTGAGACGGATAAGGATTTTGAAGCACTCATGGACCTGATCGCCAATCTTGGTTTTGACCAGTCATTCAGCTTCATCTACAGCGCACGTCCAGGGACGCCGGCGGCGAGTCTGGACGACGACACACCAATGGCGGTTAAGAAAGAACGACTTCAAATTCTGCAGGCGCGTATCAATCAGCAGGCACTCGAAATCAGCCGGGCGATGGTTGGGACAACTCAACGAGTATTGGTTGAGAAATTGTCCAAAAAGAGTGACAGCCAGGTTTCAGGTCGAACTGAAAACAATCGCTGGGTGAACTTTGACGGCAATGCATCGTTGATCGGACATTTTGTCGACGTTGTAGTGACTGAGGCATTGCCAAATTCCTTACGCGGACGCCTTGCGAACGAATCAGCTGCGGCGTAATCTATACGGCAATGGTCTATTGTCTAAATAGATTCTTGGTCGAACGCGACCTTGCCCCTGTCTTCCTGACGGGCGGCTTACTACGCAGAGGATTTAAAGTCAGATTTTGAATGCTGTCCAGATTTTTCGGGACGTTGTTCTCGAACCCGCCGATAACGACCGACTAGCTAACCTGTGCGGTCAGTTTGACGAACACTTACGACAAATTGAACGCAGACTCGATGTGGAAATTGCCAGTCGAGGCAATCGCTTTCGTGTCACCGGTCGTCCGGGTGCCGCGGAAGTCGGCGGCGACGTTCTCTTGTCCTTATTCGAAATGACAGATCAGGAGCGTCTGGATCCTGAGCGTATTCATATGATGCTGCAGGAGTCCTTTATGGATAGTGCCGACGCGAACGCAACTAACGCTTCGCCTGAACTTGCTAATGATGAAGCCATTACGATTCAAACACGGCGCAAATTGATTCGACCTCGTGGCGCAAATCAGACCTTGTATATGCAGAGGGCGCGTGACCACGATCTGGCCTTCGGCGTTGGGCCGGCCGGTACCGGGAAAACCTATCTGGCCGTGGCTGCTGCGGTCGATGCTCTGGAGAATGAAGAGGTACGGCGAATCGTGCTTGTGCGACCTGCGGTCGAAGCGGGAGAGAGGCTGGGTTTCCTGCCGGGTGATTTGTCGCAGAAGGTCGATCCGTATTTGCGCCCAATGTACGATGCCTTGTACGACATGATCGGCGCGGAGCGTGTAACGCGCCTGGTCGAACGGAACGTGATCGAGATTGCACCGCTTGCCTTTATGCGCGGCCGGTCATTGAACGAATCCTTCGTTCTCCTGGACGAGGCTCAAAATACCAGCATAGAACAGATGAAGATGTTCCTGACGCGAATAGGCTTTGGATCACGGGCCGTTGTGACTGGTGATATCACGCAGATTGACCTGCCGTCCGGGCAAACGTCCGGTCTAAAGGATGCGATCAACGTTTTGCGCGACATCGAAGGTATTTCGTTTACGTACTTCACGCCGAAAGACGTTGTGCGTCACGAACTTGTGCAACGAATTGTCGAAGCCTACGAGAAGAATGACCGCTCAGGTTGACATTCAAATTGCCGTCGATGATGAGTCCGTTCCGGGTTCGGATGACATCGTCATGTGGGTAAGTCGCGCTGTGCGGGCTGCGGGACGACGAGTAGACGTTGACGTTTCGATTCGTGTGGTGAACGCGACCGAGATGCAGCAGTTGAACAACGAGTTCCGCGAGCAGGACAAACCGACCAACGTCCTGTCCTTTCCCACCGGCGATATTGAGGGCTTGCCGTCAGACGCTAATGTGCCTCTTGGTGACGTCGTGGTCTGCGCCGAGATCGTGCGGTCTGAGGCAAAAGAGCAGGGTAAGACAGCCGCGGCTCACTGGGCGCATATGGTGGTTCACGGCACCTTGCATCTTCTCGGCTTTGATCATGAGAGCGATAGCGACGCTGCTACAATGGAAGGCTTGGAAGTAAAGATTTTGACGGACAATGGGATCGCAAATCCGTATACCCAATCCTAGTAGTCCATCAAACCTACCTTGTTGGACTACTAGGGAGTGTCTGTCTTTGAGACCTGATACAATTCGCGCCCTATGAACGAAAAAGTTCCAAGTACCGGCGGCTCCGGTACGCCCGGACTGATTGCACGCGTATTACGAGCATTCAAGGGCGAGCCCTGGAGCCGCGATGAAATTCAGACTTTTATCGAATCCGACGCCGAACTCGATGCCGAAGAAAAGAGCATGCTCTCCGGCGTGCTCGAGGTATCGGAAACCCAGGTGCGCGAAGTCATGGTGCCGCGATCACAAATGGTCGTTATCGATATCGAAGACGAGTTCGATGACATGCTAAAGCTGATTGTTGAGTCGGGCCATTCGCGATTTCCCGTTATCGGCGAAGACCGGGATGAGGTGCTCGGCATCCTGTTGGCAAAGGACTTGTTGCGCTATTTCGGGAGCGATGAGGCCAAAGAGCTTACAATTCGAAAGCTATTGCGGCCAGCGTCGGTTATTCCCGAGTCGAAACGCCTAAATGCACTTCTAAAAGAGTTTCGTGCGAGTCATAATCACATGGCGATTGTTGTCGACGAGTACGGCGGCGTTGCAGGATTATTGACTATCGAGGACGTGCTTGAGGAAATTGTCGGAGAAATCGATGACGAGCACGACCAGGAAGAGGCGGAGTATATTCGTCCCGATGGAGATCACGATGGAAGACCGAGTTTCGCGGTGCGCGCGTTGACTCGTATCGAAGATTTTAACGAGTATTTTGAATGTGAACTGGAAGATGAGGAATACGACACAATTGGCGGTCTGGTACTGCACGAACTGGGGCGTTTGCCCAGGCGTGGGGAGAAAATCGGATTCGGTGGATTTGAGTTTGCAGTTGTCAAAGCCGATGATCGGCGGATTGACGCGCTGCGGGTCCAACGCGACGGAGTCTGAATCCTGTGTCTAACAATAGAGATCAAAGTTTCCTGTTTACCTTGACTGCCGATCGTCCGGCCGTCAGCCGACTCAGCGTTTTCGTCATAGGTTGTTTGACAACGCTGGTTTTCGCGCCGGCCGAGTGGGCGATGCTGGCGCCGCTGCTGACGTTACCATTGCTCTTTATTGCTCTGACTGTTTCCCCCAAGGATGCAGGCGCACATTATTTCTGGTTTGGCCTGGGTCTGTTCCTTACCGGCACCTACTGGATATATATTTCCGTACACGTGTTTGGCAATGCGCCTCTGTGGATCGCGCTGCTACTGATGGTGGGCTTGTCGTTAATCCTGAGCTCGCTTCTTTGGATTGCAGGTTGGTTCACAAGCCATCTTTCGCACGGAGAACACTGGCGAATATTGCTTGTCGGTCCGGCTGTCTGGGTCGTCATTGAGTGGTTGCGGGGCTGGATACTGACTGGTTTTCCCTGGCTGGCGTACGGATACGGACAGATCGATTCGCCGCTGGCCGGATGGGCCCCGGTACTCGGTGTTTATGGCGTTTCCTTGATGCTGCTGTTCAGCACGGCCGCAATTCTTGTGACAATTCTGACATCAGGAAAAGATCGAATGATCGCGGCGGCGCTCATTGTCGGTCCCTGGATTCTTGGAGGCCTGCTGACTTTTGTCGATTGGACAGAGGATTATGGCGAACCGGTGACAACAACGATTATTCAGGGCGGTATATCGCAGGATCAGAAATGGTTGCCCGAACAGCGACAGGCGACGCTCGATTTCTACCACAGCTCCACCCTGGGCGTGCCCCAAAGCCAGTTAGTCGTCTGGCCCGAGGTCGCCATTCCAGCTCGCGATGATCAGGTCAGGCCGTATCTTGAAATGGTTGACCGTGACGCTCGACGCAATAATCAATCCGTCTTGCTTGGCATTCTCGAATACAACGGTGAGCGTAATGGTCAGTTGCGCATCAGTAACAGCGTGTTCTTGTTAGGTACAGACAAACAGCAGTTCTATCGAAAACGCCATCTGGTTCCCTTCGGTGAGTATTTTCCTGTTCCAGCCAGCGTCCGCGAGTGGATGCGAATGCAGAATCTTCCGTATTCCGACTTAACTGCAGGCGATGACGTCCAGCCGCTGCTGACAGCGTCCAACGGGATGAAGATGGCCGTCGCCATTTGCTACGAGGACGCCTATGGCGCCGAAGCTTTGTACGCATTTCCAGGGGCCGACGTACTAATCAACGTGAGTAATGACGCCTGGTTCGGTGACTCCATCGCACCGCATCAGCACTTGCAGATCGCGCGAATGCGGGCGCTTGAGGTCGGTCGCTATTCGGTACGGTCGACGAACACGGGTATCAGTGCGTTTATCGGACCTGACGGGGACTTACTCAAGACCGGCCGTCGATTTGAAGCGGATATCATGACCGCCGATATTTGGGCCCGAAAAGGTACGACGCTCTATGCCAGCTTCGGCAATTGGCCGGTTATGCTCTTGTGCTTCCTGATCCTCGGAATATTCTGGACACGCAGCCGCGCGGGTATTTAGCGGGATTCCTGTGCTGCTAACTGCAGCCTGTTCATGTAGGCTTCGGGGTTTTCACAGAATCGAAGACGCGCGACACTGATGAGCACCCCCTACAACCCAGAAACAGTCGAATTGAATGCCCAGAAGTATTGGGAGGATGCTCGTTGTTTCGAGGTTGGCGAAGACGCCGACAAGGACAAGTACTACTGTCTGACAATGTTTCCCTATCCCAGCGGAAAGCTGCATATGGGGCATGTTCGAGTATTCACGCTAAACGACGTCATCGCCCGCTATCAGCGCTTGCAGGGCAAGCACGTTTTGCAGCCGATGGGCTGGGACGCT